>Ga0209690_1000042_pt1 | contig 55416 bp, 55 predicted proteins | sample GraSoiAngelo_150_FD_186164 | JGI IMG/M metagenome (GOLD analysis project Ga0209690, IMG submission 186164) | Grasslands soil microbial communities from the Angelo Coastal Reserve, California, USA - 14_1009_09_40cm (SPAdes) (version 2) | ecosystem: Environmental > Terrestrial > Soil > Grasslands ... | reverse complement strand
ATTGGCGGCTGGAGTAGCTGGTCGATCTGGTATTCGACAAGCCGCTGGTCGCCCCACGGCAGCAGCGCCTTCGGCTGCCCCATGCGGCTCGATTCCCCGCCGGCGAGCAAGATCGCGGCGACAGTCATTCCAGCCGCTCTAGTCGGTAGTGCCGAACAAGCCGCTGAGCTTCATCGCCAACGCTGGGTTGCCGCCGAGCTTGACCTTGCGGGTCATGATCGCGATCGGCGCGCTGAGATCGCCTGAAGCGAGGTCCATCCAGAGCGCGGGCTTGGTCTTGATTTCGCAGTCATAGGGATCGGCCGTGCCGTCGGATGTGTCGGCGCGGCCTTCGGCGATCCGCATGTTCCATTGCCCACCGCCCTCCCCTTCCATGGTGAACTGATAGGTCGCGTTGAGATCGTCAGCGCGACTGCGGTTGAAGATTAGCGGCATGTAGTGGAAGAGGCGGTCGACGTGATAGTGAACACGCTCAGGCCCAATACCGTCCATCCAGTGCGGAACCTTCCCCTTGGCGACCCGGCGGATGGCCTGGTACTGGTTAACGAGCAAAAGGTAGGCCGAGGTGAACAGGTCGCGGACTGTCCCTTCCCGGTCCCAGCCGGGGTTCACGGCCTTGCGCTCGAGATCAGGCTCGCTAAGGCTGTCGAGGATGCGAACGTGCTCGTCGATAGAGGCGCTTAGCCGCGGAATTAGCTCGACGGTCGATAGAATATTGAACTTTTCGGTCACCGCCCGACGGAAGGCCGGCTCATCTTCCCGTGTCTCGAAGCCCGGCAGCTTGGTCGGCTCGCCGGCGAGCGTGGCGTGGGTCACCGGCAAGTGCTCCTCTTCGAGTGTGCCGACTGTGTAGGCGAGGTGCTCTTTTGCCGTCCAGTGATCAGATGCCTTCTTGTCCCACTCCTTTTGGCCGAGCTGCTCGTATGCTTCCAAAGCACGTTCGGCGGATTGGGCGTAGAACGCCTTCATCTGTTCTTTCGTCGGGGTCATTCGCTACTCCTTACTGAGTTCACTAGAGCCAGAGAACGTTGCCGTCCGGATCAGCGATGCGGGCAAAAGGAACGCCGGGAGCGTGCTCGCCGCGTTCAAGGACATTGCCGCCAGCGCGCTTTACATCGCCGATTGCGTCGTCTAGCTTTACGGCGTGATCGATATGAAACCCGACGTTCTGCGGGCCGCTGCCGGCGGAATTATCGTCTCGAAGGAGTCCGACGGCGCTGTCGGTTGCCGGGATGCCCATGAAGACGATCTGTTCGTTCCGAAAGACCTCATTGAGCTCGAATGCCTCACCGTAGAAACGGACCGCCTTCTCGAGGTCCCGCACGGGTACGATGAAGAGGAGGGACGTTATCTTGGCCACTAGATCTTTCCCAACGCCCGCAGCACCCGCTCCGGCGTGAACGGTGCGTCCGTCAGATGCACGCCGGTCGCGTCCGCAATCGCATTCCCGACCGCCGCGGCGCCCGCGACGATCGACGGCTCCCCGACGATGCGGGCCCCGTACGGGCCCTCTTCTGAGGGGACCTCGACAATGATCGCCTCGATGGGCGGCAGGTCGCGCGTCGTCGGCATGCGGTAGTCGAGAAGGTTGCCGTTGAGGAGCCGGCCCTCGCCGTCGTAGATCATCTCCTCGGATAACGCGATGCCGAGGCCCTGGCTGGCGCCGCCCTGCATCTGGCCCTCGACCGACAGCGGGTTGATCGCGAAGCCCGCGTCCTGCGCCACCGCGAAGCCAAGTAGCGTCACCTCACCCGTGTCCGTGTCAACTTCGACCTCCGCTGCCTGGGCCGTGAAGCCGGGCGCCATCTTGCGCGTCGTGATCGCTCCCCGGCCGACTACTGCCGGGAACGGCGCCGCGAAGTTCGTGCTCAGCCGTCCCAGCCGCTGGAAGGTCAGCGTCTTCTCGTCCGAGCCGTTCAGCCGGACGACGCCATCCGCCATCTCAAGCTCCTCCGGGGCCGCTTCGAAGCGCTTGGCCGCGATTTCCAGCATCTGCTGGCGGGCGTCTTCCGCCGCCAGCTTGACCGCGCGGCCGACCGTGTACGTGGTCTTGCTGCCGGCGCTCATGCCGGCGTATGGAGCTGTGCGCGTGTCGCCTGTCGTCACGTTCACCATCTCCAGCGGGACGTTCAGCACCTCGGCCGTGATCTGCGCGAACGATGTGTTCGTCCCGGTGATGTCCGCCGAGCCGACTGTCACGTTGATCGTGCCGTCGCTGTTTAGGCAGACGATGGCGCTCGCCGGCTGCAGGCCACCCAGCCAGCCGCCGACGGCGAGACCGATCCCACGCCTCGTGTTGTTCTGGCTTGTTCGTCCTGGCTCCTTGCTCCTCCGGCTCCACACTTCGCTCTCCGCAATCGCCTCGAGGCACTGCTTTAGGCCGATGCGGGGGTACGGCTGTCCGCTGGGTAGAGGGTCGCCCTCCTCGACGGCGTTCTTCAGCCGCACCTCGATGGGGTCGAGGCCGAGCTCGCGCGCCATCATGTCCATGTGGCTCTCGATGGCGAACGTCACGTTATGCGCGCCGGGCGCTCTCAGTGCGCCGACGCTGACCTTGTTCGTCAGCACCTCATAGCCCTGAATGTCGAGGTTCTCGCATTTGTAGTAGCCTCCGACGAGCAGGCAGCCGGGCAGCATGGGCGCGCCGGGAAAGGCGCCGGAATCGTATACCACGCGTGATTTGAGTGCCATGAGCTTCCCGTCTCGGGTCATGCCCGTCTCGAGGTGCACGACAGCCTGGGGGGCAGGCGTCGCGGCGAGCATATCCTCCTTGCGGCTCATGATGTATTTGACGGGCCTGCGCACGGCCATCGCCAGCGCGGCGACCATCAGCTCTTGGAGGTAGATCTTGCCGCCGAAGCCGCCTCCTACCTCAGTGGCGGTCACGCGGATCTTGTTCTCGGGCAGCCCGAGCGTCTGCGAGAGCTCGTCGCGGATGTAGAACGGCGCCTGCGTGCTGGTCCAGACGGAAAGCTCGCCCGAAGCATCGTAGTCGGCGACGGTCGAATGCGGCTCGATGTAGCTCTGGTGTACGACGGCCGAGCGCCAGGTATGCTCGACCACGACATCGGCCTCCGCGAAGCCAGCCTCGATGTCACCGCGCTTGAAGTTCATCTGCGAGGCGATATTGCTCGGCTTGCCTTCAGCCTCCTCCTGTTCGACGCCAACCGTAACGTGCCCGCGTTCCTCAGACCTGTCGACATCTCCAAGCGGCGATCTCACAAGCGGCGAGCCTTCCTCCATTGCGGCGATGGGGTCCACGACCGGCGGAAGCGCCTCGTATTCGATCTTAATTAGCGTGAGCGCTTCTTCGGCGACGTGCGGGTCGCTCGCGAGGACCGCCACGAGGGGCTGCCCGTGGAACAGGACCTCCTCGTCCGGGAAGATCATGCCGCGACGGTTCGAGAAGTTCTTCTTGTAAGGCGGCAGATCGGCAGGAGTGAAGACCGCCTCTACTCCGGGGTGCTCGCGAGCCGCACTCGCGTCAATAGATTTGATCCGCGCGTGGGCATACGGCGAGCCGAGCACTTTGGCATGCAGCATGCGAGGCAGCTGCATATCGTCGGCATAGATGGTCTCGCCGGTCACCTTGCCGACACCCTCCAGGCGCACCACCCGCTTGCCGACGTTGCGGTATTCGGGCTGGATCTCTTTTTCGCGGACTTTGATCTCTTGCGCCATATCGCCTCTCCTCCTACTTCCCAGCTTTCGACGCGTGCATCACGGCCTCGTAGATTTTCGCGTAGCCGGTGCAGCGGCAGAGGTTCCCAGCGAGCCCTTCTCGCACCTCTTCGAGCGTCGGCGACGGGTTGCGGTCGAGGAGCGCCTTCGAAGCCATGATCATTCCCGGCGTGCAGAAGCCGCATTGTACGCCGCCTGTGTCTATGAACGCCTGCTGGACCGGGTGAAGCCGTCCATTCGTTGCTAGGCCTTCTATTGTCGTTACTTCGCAGCCCTCCGCCTGAGCCGCGAGCATGAGGCACGAAGTGATTAGCCGCCCCCGCCCGTCCTGAGGCCCTCGAAGGATCATCGAGCAGGCACCGCAGTCTCCGGTGCCGCACCCCTCCTTCGAGCCGCTAAAGCGTAGCTCCTCGCGGACCATCTCCAACAGCGTCCAGCGCGGCTCAACGGCGACTTCGTAGGGCGAGCCGTTGACGGTAAGGTTAATCAGCTGCTTGGGCATATGTTATCCGCTCCGTGCTCGATCCCGGACTTCTCGCAGCATCCGCATCGTCATTACCCGCACGATGTACCGCCGGAACTCCGCCGACGCGCGCACGTCGGCGATGGGGCTGCACTCCATAGCCGCAATTTCTGCCGCCCGGGCGAACACGTCATCCGAAGGCGGCTGGCCCTCGAGCGCCCCTTCCGCTCGCCGCGCTCGAACCGGCGTCGGCGCCACAGCGCCCAGCGCGACGCGCGCACGCTCGACGCGGTTGCCCGCTATCGACAGCGTCGCGGCCACGCCGACAACGGCGATGTCCATCTGCTTGCGCGGCGTGTGCCGGTCGTAGGCGCTCCCGATGCCCGCGGATGGGACGGGAACGCGCACCTCCGCCACCAGCTCATCCACCGCCAGCGCGGTCTTTCCGGGACCAAGAAAGAACTCCTCTAGCGGCAGCGAGCGTCGCCCCGCAGGACCAACAATCACGGCCTCGGCCTCGAAGGCGAGGAGCGGGGGCGCAATATCCGCCGAGGGAGCGGCATTGCAGAGGTTGCCTCCAACCGTGGCCATGTTCATCGTCTGGATCGAGCCGACGAGTGCAGCGCCTTCGACGATCGCCTGATAGCGCTCGCGAATGATCAGCGACTCGGCCACTTCCGCCATGGTCGCGCCGGCGCCGATGCGCAGGCCTACGCTCTCGCTGAACTCTATGCCGCCCAATTCGGGCACTCGCAGCAAGTTGACGATGTGCGAGGGCGCAGCGAACTTGGTCGCATTCTCCTTCATTTGTACGACGAGGTCTGTTCCACCGGCGAGCGGGCGCGCGGCCTCGCCGAGCTCTTGCAGGAGCGAAAGCGCTTCGTTAAGGCTCGTTGGGGCGTGGTATTCAAATGCGCGCAAGCAACCGTCCTTCCGAATGCGAAGCACATTCTATAACAGCCATAAGCTTTCAGCTATCAGCGAAGGTCGTGTCTGTCATTCCGAGCTCGCGGGGCGGGGGCAACTTACCGCCCCGAGCTTTGCGAGGGGTCGGGTGGGGTGGCGAGGAATCTCCGCGTCCGCCATCCAGACCCTGACACCCGACACCTGTCACCTATATAATCCGAACCGTCTCTGGGAGGAGGTAAAGAGCGATGCTCTTCTACGTGAAAGGCGAGTTACGCGAGCAAGAATCGCTGCCAAACGAGAAGTGGCTGGGGATGGTGGCATCGACCTGGCAGGCGATCAAACAGCTCGAAAACAACGGCAAGGTGCTGGCCGGCGGTGCGATGATCGGCAAACGGGCCGGGTGCGTCATCGTCGATGTCGACTCGAACGAAGAGCTGTTCGACTTGCTGACGCGATTACCTGTTGCCGGCTATATGGACTGGGAGATCGTCCCGCTGATCCCAGCCGACAAGGCGCTGGAGATGGCGAAGTGGGCGCTCCAGCAGTTGTCGCTCGCAGCAGCGCGCTAGGCTTCAAGCCCCAGAGCCCGGAAGATCGCCTCGTATTGTCCCGGATTCCCCGGCTGGAACCAGCGCTCGACGTGCGCGATCCGCCCTCCTTGCTCGATCACGAACACCGCCCGTCTCGATCGTTTGCCGCCCTCATCCACGACATCGAAGACCCGCGCCGCCTCCAGCTTCTGGTCGCTGGCGAGCGCGAACGGCAGGCCGCCTAGCCGCTCGGAAAACGCCCGGTGCGAGTTGAGATCATCGGCGCTGATCCCGATCACGTCCGCGGCCAGTTCGCGCACCACCCCGTAGTCTTCTTTGAGCATCGAAATCTCGTTTGCGCAAAGCGGCGTCGCGTCCTCGTAGTAAAAAGCGAGCACCACCTTACCGCGTGCCGTCAGGTCACTCAGCTTGACCTCGCCGTCTGTGGTCGGCAGCGTGAAATCCGGCGCCTGGTCTCCAACTTCGGCCATCAACTGCCGATCCCGCTCAAGCCGCGCAACGCCGCACCATCGATGCCTTTCGCTTGCACAAGCACCTTAATTCGCCCGAGGCCCGCCGGGTCTACCAACTCGGAAACAGCGCGGCGGCGCGCCAAGCGCTCCTCCAGGCTTGGCTCATCCCTGCGCGCCGCCCACGCCTCCCCAATCCCGAGGTTAATGAGAAACTCCGACTGAGACACGAGTCCGAGCGTTTTCAGCCCGGACGCCTCACCCGCATGACGTAGGCTGGTGAAGTCTAAGTGGCTGGTCATATCCTGGCGCCCAATTCGCGCATAAGGATCGTTGCTGGGGTTATGTCTATAGAAGCAGAGCAGCGTCCCCTCCTTGCGCCACGCCGCGTACAGCTCCTCGGCTTCATAACCGTAGTCTAGAGTGAGGATGAATCCCGAACGTAAGGCCGCGCCCGCGCGCGACATCCAGTCGGCTGCCGCCACGTTGACTTCTGCTGTACAACCTTCACCCGGCACAAGGCCCAGGCGCCCGAAATAGCGTTCGATCTCCGGCGTCGACGGTTCGCGCGACTCCTCCCGGAATTGAGTCCCGTTCCAGTCGACGAAGAGCTCTCGCAGCTCGCCTCCCTCGACCCGCACGCGATGGACCGGCATGCTATCGAGAAGCTCGTTGCTGAGCACGCATCCCTTAATCCCGTCCGGCATCTCGTCCGGCCAGCACACCTTCTGGTCCAGCGAATCGTGAGCAACTAGCTCGCGTTGTCGAGAAGCGAGCGCGGGAATCGGCTCGACGTTCAGGTACCTGATCGCTTCGAAGAACTCGGGCGACATTTGCCGTGCCCAGCGCAGGATATCGCGGCAAAGCGTGCCGTTTCCTGCGCCCGCTTCGACGACGTCCCATCGAGCGGGCGAGCCCATCGCCTCCCACATTTCGCGCAGCTGCCTCCCGACCATCGCGCCGAAGATCGGGCTGACTTCTGGGCTCGTCAGGTAGTCCCCCGCTCGGCCCATCGTCTCGCGTCCCGAGCAGTAGTAGCCGAGGCGCGGCTCGTAAAGCGCTATCGCCGTGAACTCACGAAACGTAATCGGCCCTTCATCGCTAATCCGGGCGATTATGCGTTGCTTGAGGGCCTGGTTCTCGGTCGCTGAGGCGAATTCGTTCTCCACGCTCTCTATCGTATCTTTCTGGATCTGAACGAACGAGCGAAGAAAAGCCCATGATAAACTACTAACCATTCCGCAAAGGTTGTACCGAATGCAAATATCTGAAACAACACGTGACGAGGCCTTCCGGCTGTTTGGGAGGCTGGTCGCGCGCTCCGACCCTGGCCGCCTGGAAGCGTGGGCTGATCTCGGCCTAACGATGACCCAGCTACGCCTGCTCTTCTTGCTGCGCCCGGCAGACGGTCTCTCCGCAGGCGCCATCGCGGACCAGTTGAGGGTGACGCCCTCGACCCTGACCCGCATCATGGACCGCCTGGTGCGCCATGACCTCGTCCGCCGGGAGACCGATTGCAACGACCGTCGGCTTGTCCGCCATCACCTCACCGCTGGGGCGCGAAGGATTATCGAGGAGATGGAGCGCTTTGGACGCGCCCGTATGGACCGGATTCTCGCCCGCCTCACTCCGCTTGAGCTTGAGCGCGTGGTGCTTGCGCTCCGCGATTTATCTGCCGCCGTCGATACAGCAGAGGCCGAAGAGAAAACCAAGGAGCCGGTCGCATAATGGCCACCTCGGCTCCCGCTTTCCGCCCCATCGCCCAGATGGGTACCCGCACGAAGGTCATCGTCATGGCCGGCACCATGCTCGGCATGTTCACGGCGGCCATGGACCAGACGATCGTCGGTACCTCGATGCCCCGCATCATCGCTGATCTGGGCGGCTTCGGCCTCTACAGCTGGGTTGGCACAGGCTTTCTGCTCGCCTCTACGGCCACCGTGCCCGTCGTGGGAAAGCTGACGGACATCTACGGCCGCAAGCCTTTCTACATGGCGGGCATCTTCATCCTTATCCTCGGCTCCGCGCTTTGCGGCTCATCTCAGAACGTCGAGCAACTAATCGCCTTCCGCGTCATTCAGGGTCTCGGCGCGGGGATGATCATGGGCATTGCCTTCGCTATCCTCGGCGACGTCTTCACGCCGGCAGAGCGGGGCCGTTGGGTAGGCCTGATGTCCGGCGTATTCGCCTCGGCGAGCGTGATCGGCCCTCTCATCGGCGGGACCCTTACCGACCACGTGCACTGGCGCTGGATCTTCTACGTCAACCTTCCCCTCGGCGCGCTTGCCCTGACAGTTCTTCTCTTCGGGATGCCCAACATCAAGCCTCCGGTGAAGCCCAAGCTGGACTATCGCGGGATCGTACTGCTGTTGGCCACCGTGGTCCCTCTGCTGCTCGCGTTCTCGTGGGCCGGCAGCCGCTACGAATGGCTCTCGCCGCAAGTGATCGGCTTCTTTAGCTGGGCCGCGCTGGGCCTCATCGTCTTTACCTACGCCGAGATGCGCACAGAAGAGCCGCTCCTACCGATATCGCTGTTCCGCAACCGCATCTTCGCGGTCTCCGCCTTGATCACCCTCATTACCGGCGTCGCCATGATGGGGAGCCTCTTCTACATACCGCTCTTCGTCCAGGGCGTGATCGGCCGTTCCGCCACGAACTCAGGTCTGGTCACCATGCCAATGATGATCTCGATGGCTATCGCCAGTGGTATATCTGGCCAGGTTATGTCGCGTCTCGGGCGATATAAGTTCCTCGGCGTCCTCGGACTCTCGATTATGGTCGCCGGCGCCGTGCTGCTCGCCCGCATGGACGTGCATTCGACGAGCACAGACGCAACGATCGCGATGATTTGCTTCGGCACGGGGCTCGGCACCGCGATGCCTCTCTTCATGCTCGCTGTTCAGAACGCCGTCCCTTACCGCCTCATGGGAGTCTCGACATCGACAATCCAGTTCTTGCGCTCCGTCGGCGGCACGATGGGTGTCGCGATCATGTTCTCGCTTATCCAGAGCAAGTACCACGAGGGCCTGGCAACCAACGTGCCTGAGTCGGTACGTTCGCGGCCGGAGCTGGGCAAGGCGCTCAGCGATCCGCAGTTCATCCTCGATTCGCGGGCGTACGGGCAGGTGCAATCGGCGTTCTCTTCATTCGGCGCCCAAGGCCAAGCACTCTTTGGCCAGACTATCGAAGGGGTCAAGGCTTCTCTGGCCACGGCGATCGCCGATGCCTTTCTCGTGGCGGTGTTCATTCTTGCCGCTTCGGTGGTAGTCGCGCTCTTCATGAAAGAAGTCCCGCTTCGCAAGCAGCACTACACGCCTGAAGAAGAACTGGCGGCAGCCACGCCGGCGTCCCTATCCCCCGCTTTCGACGGGATGCCCGCTCACAGTCTTCCGCCGGTGGCAGGCGGGGCCGACGGTGAACCAGCGGCCGCCAGACCCGCTCCTTCGCCGCCATCCTTCCATTAGCAGTTCTCGGCGCCGGCAGCGTCGCTCATGGCGCGGCCTTTAGCGCCACGCGACACGTTTTGGTCCCAATCCGCACGAAACGTTGTGGCACCTCCGCTTGGCCGTGTATCATCCGTTGCCGACATGTGGCGCCGCCTACCCGCACTCGGCGTCATCGTGGCGTCGCTGGCTCTCCTGGCCTCTTCGTGCGGTGGCGATCACAATGAGCTGATCCTGGGTGCCACGACCAGCGTCCAGGACTCCGGATTGCTGGACGAGATCGTCCGTTCATTTGAGGGGGTGACCGACTACCACGTGAAGCCGTCCGTTGGCGGCTCCGGAGAAGTCCTCGAGAAGGCGCGCCGCGGGGAACTTGATGTCGTCATGACCCATTCGCCCGCGGACGAAGACAAGTTCATCGCCGATGGCGAGGGGCTGGACAGACGCCCGGTCATGCAGAACTTCTTTCTCGTCGCCGGCCCTGAAGCAGATCCTGCGGACGTACGTGATGCCGTGACCGTGAGCGAGGCTTTCAAACGCATCTCCGACTCACGAAGCATCTTCATTAGCCGCGGCGACCGGTCTGGGACCAATGTTCGCGAGCTTTCCATTTGGGGGGAGGCGGGCATCACCCCCCAGGGGCAGTCGTGGTATCAGGAGTCGAGCACGGGACAGGGTCAGAACCTCATCGTTGCCTCGGACAAGGACGCTTACACGCTCGTCGATAGCTCCACATTTACGGTCTTCGAGAAGAAGGTGGCTCTGCGGGCCTTGCTCACGGACACGGCCAATCCCAATATTTACACTGTAATTCGTGTGGCCTCCAACAAGCACGACAATGTGAACTCCGCGGGCGCGATCGCCTTCGCCGAATTCGTGACTTCTCCAGCCGGCCAGTGCGTGATTGCCGACTTTGGCATGGAAGAGTACGGCAAGAGCCTCTTCCAGCCCGTCGGCCGGTGTCCGTCGGCTAACGTAGGCGGCTAATCCAATAGAATTGCACCCAAGCCATGGACCTCATCTGGGATGGCGTCACCGAAGCGCTCCGCCTAATCTTCAGCGGAAACGGCTATGTCTACGAGGTCACCTTCACCTCGTTGCTCGTCTCCGGAAGCGCTACCCTCATTGCGCTCGTTCTCGGTCTGGGCATAGCCTCGTTCCTCGCTTTTCGGGCCCCGCCCGGCCGCACGCTTGCGCTCAGCGCCTTCAACGCAGGAATGGCATTGCCTCCGGTCGCCGTCGGCCTGCTCGTCTCGATCATGCTCTGGCGTACCGGCCCTCTCGGCCAACTCCATCTGCTCTACAGCCGAACGGCCATCGTCATCGCCCAGGCGGTCATCGCCACGCCCGTGGTGGCAGCCCTGAGCACGGCAGCGCTGCAAGGACTGAACCCGAACCTTCGCCTACAAGTGCTGGCTCTCGGCGCCTCGCGTTGGCAGGCCGCGCTCCTCCTCTTCCGGGAGGCGCGGCTATCGCTTCTTGCGGCTGGGATGGCGGGATTCGGAGCCGCTATCTCGGAGGTGGGCGCGACGATCATGGTCGGCGGCAACATCAAAGGCTCCACCCGCACGCTCACTTCCGCCATTGTCCTCGAAGTACAGCAGGGCGATTTTGAGACCGCGATCGCGCTATCCTTCATCTTGCTGGCCGTCATTCTAGGCATCATCACGGTCTTTACCATGCTCCAGCAGAGACGGCCCCCCGCGTGAGCGCCCCGCTGCTCCAACTTCAGAACATTGTTGTTGAACACGCGCGCCGCTCGGTCCTCGACGTGCCCTGCCTGGACATCCTTCCCAACGAAGTCCTCGCAGTCGTCGGTCCGAACGGCGCCGGCAAGAGCACACTGCTCAGGATCATCGGCCTGCTCGAGCAGCCATCGCGCGGAAAGGTCCTCTTCGCAGGCCGTCCAATCTCAGGCAGCCCTCTATCGTTCCGGCGTCGTATGGCATTTGTTTTTCAGGAGCCTCTGCTCCTCGACACAAGCATCGAAGGTAACGTCCGCACCGGTCTCTCCCTGCGCGGCGTCCCCGCCAACGACCGACAGCGGCGAGTTGAGGAGTGGACCACTCGATTTGGTATCGCCGGGCTGGGAAGGCGCTCCGCCCGCACCCTTTCCGGCGGCGAAGCACAGCGCACCAGCCTCGCGCGGGCCATGGTCCTGGAGCCCGAGATTCTGCTCCTAGACGAGCCATTTAGTTCGCTCGACGCTCCGACGCGCGAAGCATTAATCGATGACCTTGACGCCGTTCTCACTTCCAAGCGCGTCGCAACCGTTTTTGTGACGCACGATCGCGCAGAAGCACTGCGGCTAGGCGATCGCATCGCGGTGTTAATGGGCGGAAAGGTGCGCCAGTTGGGTACCGCCGCCGAGGTGTTCTCCTCGCCCGTCGACAGCGAAGTCGCCGCCTTCGTGGGCGTGGAGACAATCGTCCCCGGCCGCATCCGCGAGGTTTCGAGCGGACTGGCCTCTATCATTGTCGGCGAGAACACGATCGAAGCCACAACTGAACTGCCGCCGGGCTCTGATGTCCTCGTCTGTCTTCGGCCCGAAGACGTGACCGTCAGCGGTCTCGCCGACGCCACACTCATGAGCGCCCGGAATCGACTGCGCGTGGCGGTAACGCGTGTGCGACCAGCCGGCCCTTACGTCCGCATGGAGCTCGACGCCGGCTTTAACCTCGTCGCGCATATCACGAAACAGTCATTGGAGGAACTCGCCATTTCGCCGGGCGCCAACGCGATCGCGAGCTTCAAGGCCACCGCCGTCCACCTCATCCCTCACCGGCCGGGGTGACCCCCTCGCTGAGCTCTGCCAGCAGCTGCAGGTCATTGCTGATGATGCCGTCAACGCCGGCTGCGCTGAGGCGGCGTGCCTCTCCGCGGTCGTCCACCGTCCAACAGTAGACATTCACACCCTGCCCTTCCAGAAAGCGGACACGCTCCTCGTTCAGAAAGCGATGCTCGATGCAGACACGACGCACGCGCTCGTCGTCTCCCACCAGTCGCATAAACTTCTCCCACTGAGATGTCCGCTCGACGGAATAGCGGACCTCCAGCTCCGGCGCCTCTCTCCGCACGTCATCCAGCACCGGCCAGTACTGTCCACAGATCGCAACGCTCCTCTCCGCGCCGTGCTCGCGCACCGTCCGGACAAGCGCGGAGGCGAACTCCCGGTTTTCCCGACCGCGATACGAACCCTTGACGTCCACCAGCACACCTTTGGCGCTTGTCAGCGTTTCTAGCACTTCGCCGAGACTCAAGCGGTTGATATCCAGCCGGACGTACCATCGCCTCCCGATGGGCAGGCTCCAATCTGGCAGCGAGTGGCCGCGCATCCGCTTATCCACGAGCAGCGGAAACGGTCTCATTCGCGCCTCGTGGCGTACCCAGACCTTCCCCGCCCGGTACCAAACATCTGCCTCGATCATATCGACGGCCGATGCCATCGCCGCCTTCAGGCGATCCCTCGTGTTCCCGTACGCGTGCGCGATCCGTACCGGGCGCCGCGGCGACGCGCGAGGTGACCCAGCTCCCTCGTCCGCGCCGTCTCCGATTGGGCCGGACCGGCCGGGCGACACTAGCCGCCGGCCTGAAAGGTCCCCGGCTCTATCTGGGCGACCTGCTGTGCCCGAAGCACGTAGTGGGCCGTCGCCATCTCTAATATTTGTCGCATGGCGTACGACCCCAGCTCTGGGTCTGCTCCCTCGCGCTCAAGGTCGCCGTTCGACAGGTCGTGCAGCAGATTAGTGAACCGGCGGTGCGCGACCTGTAGGGCAGCCACGGCCTCGCGCAGTGAGGAAAAATCCGCTCTCTGCAGACACGGCGGTTGAGGCAGTGACATCGCTCGTGCCGCCAGCCGCCCGTAGTAGAAATTCACGTCGTCAGATGTCCGCTCAGCTAACGCTTTGACCGAATCGGCGCCATCTCGCTTGGCGAATCGCTCCGGATCGGCTCCCTTCAGCGCCTCAACCAGCGACTGGTGCGCCTCTGCCAGCCGCCGCAGCAGATCCTCAACTTCCGGTTCCGCCACCGAGCTACTTTCAGTCACAGCCGCTCCAGCGGCTGCCGCCCGGCGAAGCCGGTGTCCAATTCGTGCCACCATTCGACCCGTTCCTCGCCGAGCTTCCAGCAGAGATAGACCTCTCTACCATCCATCTCTGTGCGAAAATCGATTAGCCCCTGGTCGATGTCCTTCAGCTCGCACCCCAGCTCGTTTATCTGCTCCGCCAGCCCATTCAGCGCCGCCACCGCCTGTTCCAATCCCTCCTGGGCCGTCTTTAAATCGGCTTGCGCCAGCTGCCCATTGCCGCGCATCTTGTCGCTCAGCTCAACCGCCTGCGCGGCGAAGCGGTTATATTCCGTCCTTCGCTCCCGCATCTCGACGAGGAGCTCCGTCAGGCGTGGCAACAGTTCCTCGGCTTCTTCACGTGTGAACTGGCTGGGCGGCATCCCGCCTAATTGTAGACGCGAAACTTACGCGCTTGCCAGACGTCTGCTATGCGCGCCGCGCCGTGATCTCCTCAGGGATACGAGCGAAGTCACTGCTCGCGAGCCAGTCGCGCACATCCGGTTCTCGCTGCGGAATGGCTCGCAGGATGTCCTGCGCATGGTTCGGGTCGTGCAGCGCGATGGCCCAGAGCAGGTCTTCGAGCCGCACCTGCGTGGGCGGCAGGTCGATCACTTTGCGGTCGCCGCCGAAGGGGATCATCATGTTGAGCTGCTCGTCGGAGAGCGCCGAGAGCACCCGCACGTATTCCGCCCGGTGCTTCGCCGCCTCCGAGAGAAGTTCGTCGACGGAAGCGCCTGCGCGCTGCGGCACCATGGCCTCGTTCCATTCGTCGATGTCGAACGGCGTCGGCGGAGGCAATTCGGGCCGCGGCACGTCCGTCATTCCAACGAGGGGCGCGAGAAACGGCGAGATCAGCGAATCGATCGTCGCCAGGTGCGCGACGTAACCGTGGACCTTCCACGGCGTCCCCGGTACTTGTTCCGCCAGCTCCTGCTCCGTCAGCGACCGGCAAAAGCCCTCGAGCCGCGCTCGATGTTGGGCCTGCTCGTCGAGAATCGCCTGTACACGTGGCAAAGTCATAACCGGAAGTCTACCACGCGTGCCGAACGTCAACACTTATGCGCCTCCACGCGAGCCCTGATGACATCGCCGGAAGCCGGCGGGGGCTGGGAGCCTACCATGGCCGCCTGGGCTCGAGAAAGCACACGAACCCCGCACCCGACACCTCAGGGCGGGCTAGAATGTCCCACTATCCCAGCTACGTTGGTGCCGCCACTCTTGGCGCACCGACTCTGGGCCCACATCCGCCGTAGGCCGGGGGTTTGGGGGTGTCCCCCAATTACATTCAGGGCGGGCGGGCGGGAAGAAGGCCGCTCCGGGACACAGTGAACGCCGCCGTTATTGACTCGCCCTTCGTCCACTACATATCATCGGCTCACCGCGAGCCGAGTGGCGGAAGGAGGTTCTCGCCTTGAAGATCTCGATGTTCCACCTGATGCCGTATCGCGACCTCCCCGATGACTTCGAAAAGCGCTATCACTCCGTCTGGGTCGACCCGCCTTTCCACGAGCTTTCCACGCCGGAGAAGGCGGGCCAGTTCTACAACTGGACGCTCGACGAGCTCATCCACGCCGCCAAGGCCGGAATGGACGGCGTGTGCGTGAACGAGCACCATCAGAACGCGTACGGCAATATGCCCGGCCCCAACCTCATGGGCTCTGTGCTCGCCCGCGCGACCGCCGGAACGGACGTCGCAATCGTCCAGATGGGCGCAACGCTGCCCACTACCCAACCTCCGATCCGCGTCGCCGAGGAGTACGCGATGCTCGACTGCATCAGCGGCGGCCGTCTCGTCGCAGGAATGCCGCTCGGCAGCCCGATGGACGCCAACCTCTGCTACGGCATAACGCCGATCGAGCAGCGTGAGCGCTACTACGAGGCCCACGACCTGATCCTCAAAGCCTGGCAGTCCCGCGAGGTCTTCCCCTGGAACGGCAAGTACACTCAGCTGCCCATGGTCAACCTCTGGCCGCGGCCCGTGCAGCAACCGCATCCGCCGGTCTGGGTGCCCGGCAGCGGGAGCCTTAGCACCTGGGACTTCGCTGTCCAGCACGACCACTGCTACTGCTTTCTCAGCTACTTCGGTAGCAAGCTGGCGAAGGGCGTCATGGACGGCTTCTGGGAGTTCGTCGGCAAGTCAGAACGCGACTCGAACCCTTACCGCGCCGGCTTCCTCCAGCTTCTCGTCGTCTCAGAGACAGACGCGCGCGCCGAGGAGGAGTACTACCCGCACATCCGCTACTTCTACGACAAGTGCCTGCACATCGCGCCGGAGTTCGCCGCCCCGCCGGGTCACCAGGACTACCGCAGCCTCGTCAACACGATGAAGAAGCAGTTCAAGGACGTCCGCAGCATGCGGGACGAGCTGCCGAACTTCACTTTCAAGGACTTCGTGGACAAGGGTTTCGTCATCGCGGGCAGCCCCGCTACTGTCCGCGATCAACTCCAAGAGGCGATTAAGGATTTGCGCGTCGGGAACCTGATGGTGCTGCTCCACATCGGCTCGATGCCCCACGAGCTTACCCTCAAGAACATAGATCTCTTCTCCCGCGAAGTCCTCCCCCACGTCCGCGACCTCTGGGACAACGAATGGGAGAACCGCTGGTGGCCGGAGAGCCTGCGGGCAATGCGGGCATTGCCTGCAGAAGCAGTTCCGGCGGGTGGAGCGTCCTGATGGTCACCACCCAGGACCGTACGCTGACCACATGGCGCGACGAGATCGAGACACGCGTCAAGACCGCCGGCGCCGGACCGCCGGTCGTCTTCCTTCACGGCGCCTATGGCCTCCAGTGGGACCCCTTCCTCGACAACCTGTCCGAATCACATACCGTCTACGCCCCCGAGCACCCAGGCACGACACCCGGCGCACCCGACGCGCTTAAGCCGCTCGACAACCTCTGGGACCTCGTCCTCTACTACTACGAGCTCTTCGACGAGCTAGGCCTCGATGCGCCTGCGGTCATCGGGCACTCTTTCGGCGGAATGGTCGCGGCAGAGATCGCGGCGACCAATCCAGAGCGAGTCAACAAGCTCGTCCTCATCGATCCCATCGGCCTTTGGCGGGACGACCAGCCCGTGCGCAATTGGATGACGACGTCCTTCGGAGACCTGCCGAAGTACCTTTTCGCCGACCAGAACCTGCCCATCGCCCAGATGATGACCGCCGCCGCCCGCATGACCAACTTGTCGGACGAACAGATGGACATGCAGATTCAGATCATGTGGTCCGCGGCCTGCACGGGGAAGTTCGTTTGGCCGATCCCGGACAAGGGCCTTAAGAAGCGAATTCATCGCATCCAGGCGCCCACCCTGATAATCTGGGGCCGCCAGGACGGCATCGCCCCACCCATCTACGCCGAAGAGTTCGCGCAACGAATCAAAAACGCCCGCGTGGAACTAATCGACAACGCCGGCCACGTCCCACAGATGGAACAGCTCCAACAAGTCTCGGGCCTGGTCTCAGATTTCCTGCGGAGCTAATGACAGCGGCGGCTGCGCATTAGCCGACCTCGCTGACCAGCACCGGCCGCCCCTCGACGTACGAACGGAATGCCGCGATTGCCAGCACGAGCGCCGCACGGCCGTCGTTTCCGATGACCAGCGGTTCGCTGTCGTTCCTCACGGATTCGACAAACGCGTCCAGCTCCGCGATATACGCATCCAAATAGCGGTGAGCAAAGAAGGGCAGCTCGTCGTCCGCCAAGCCCTCGTCAATCGGCTGGTTCGTCACGCAAACAATGCCGTTCGGCCCAAATACCTCGGCCCGCTGATCGTACATCGTGGACCGCCGGCTGTTATCGATGACTGCCGTCGAGCCGCCGGCCAGCCGCAAGACCGTTACTGCCGTATCCGGGTCTTCGCCCTGACCGCCCTCGTCTATGGCTGTCGCGCGGCCGAGCGAATACACGCTTGCCACCTCATCGCCGGTCAGGAACCGCACCATGTCCAGGTCGTGGATCGTACTGTCGAAGTACAGATCGCCCGGCGCCTTCGGGCCGCCATACGGCCGAGCCGGATCACGGCTGACGAGATGCACGATGTGCGGACGGCCGATCTCACCCTGCTTGATCGCCTCACGAGCGTCGAGAAAGGCCGGATCGAAACGCCGGTTGAAACCGATCTGAAGCTTTACTCCCGCGCGCTCCACCGCAGTGAGCGCTCTGTCGGCCGCCAACAGGTCCCAGTCAATCGGCTTCTCGCAAAAGACATGTTTCCCCGCCTCGGCCGCCGCCTCGATGAGATCGGCGTGCATATTTCCCGGCGTGCAGATTAACACCGCGTCTATCGAACGGTCGGCCAGCAGAGACGCATCGTCGCCATGCACGCCCGTCGCGCCGAACTCCTCCGCGCAGCGCTCCGCCTTCTCGCGATCGAGGTCCGCGACGGCGATGAGTTCGCTGCCGTTCACGTCGCGCGAAAGGCCCCGGGCGTGAATGCACCCCATCACGCCGGCGCCGATGAGCCCGATCCGTACATTCCTCACGACGTCAGATCCCCAGCGTCTGCATGTACGCCCGGTCCCGCCGCGCGCTCTCCAGCGGCTCGCCCATCCCCGGCGGCAGCTCATCCTCCACGACGATCCAGCCGCGGTAATTCCGTTTCCCCAACTCATTAAGCACCGACGCGAAATCGATATCGCCTTCGCCCAGCCCATAGAAGACGCCTCGGCGAACAGCGGTGAAGTAATCCCACGACTGCGACCTCGCCTGAGCGGCGATTGCGTCGTGACAGTCCTTGAAGTGCACGTGCCATATGCGCTCCCCGAACCGTTTCATCGCACCAAGCGGATCGCCTTCGGCATAGGCCCAGTGACCCGTGTCGAAGCACAGCCCGAGCAGCTCGGGCGCGGTCGCGTCGAGCAGCCGCTCGGTCTCCTCAGGCGTTTCGACAAAGCCAGCGCAGTGGTGGTGGAAGACCGTGCGCAGCCCTGTCTCGTCCAGGACCGCCCTCGCGACAAGTTCAGCCCCGCGCGCGAAGTCTCCCCGCTGTTCGGCGCTCAGGCCTTGCCCGGGCCGGATCCGCCCCGCGAACCGGGTACGCACCGGGTCCGCCCCGTTGTCATCCGCGAGGATTACGAACGGCCCGCCGCCGCTTGCGCTGCCGCCTGCGCAGGCAGCGAGCAGCCGCGCTGTGCGCAGCGCTGCTTCCACACCTTCACGATGCCTTGAGGCATCTGCCAGCGGCCACGGCACTAGCGCCCCCACCAGCTCCAGCCCGCGCTGTGCGAGCTGCGGCCGCAGCACCTGCGAGTCGGTCGGCATGAACCCCCAGTCACCTAGTTCCGTGCCTTCATAGCCGCCTTTAACGATCTCATCGAGAACGCGTTCATACTCCGGGAAGCCGCCTTCGTCGCCGAATCCACTCATCACCCCCCACGAGCACGGCGCATTCGCGATTCGTATTTCGCCCACGGCGTAAGGCTATCGCATGGGCGTTTCGCGCGCACCGACAAGTGATCTAGCTCACAGGACGCACACCCCACCGGTCGGTAGAATTAAATGTGCAGATGGATGTGGTAGCTTGGCAGACGCTCACGGCGGCGACGCTGCTCGCGTCAGGCGCTCCACTGCTGATCGCCGGCCTCTGGCGCGAGTGGGACGGACTGTGGCGGCCTCCGCGCGACCCTGCCAAAGTCCTCACCTGGGTGCGCGGCTTCCGCCTGTCGATGATCGGCCTGGCGCTCGCCGGCAGCGGTGCCGGCTGGCTTTTCGATCAAACCTGGCTCGTCGTGCTCTCGCTTGCCATCGGCGGAGAGGAGACGCTCGAGTCGTCGATCATGCACTTCGCCCTGACGCGCGGGCGCGACCTCAGACTTACGGTCGGGCGCTGAGCTGGATTACTTTACGACGGAAACCCGGGCGTCGAACGAAGCTTCTCCATCTGCTCGACATGCGCATTGGCGTGAACGCGCAGGAAGTAGAACCACTCCCGCCAGTTCAGATCCCCCAGGAACGAGTTGTTTGCTTTGAGATCAAGGCGGTTAGCCTTATTACTCTCGTCGAAGAGTCGATCAGTAAATTGAGGCAGTCCGGTGATCCGTCTCTTCACGTCAGCGAGATCTGCTGCGTCACCCTTGAACTGCGGCGGCGGGTCCCAATCCTCATCTGTGACTGCCTGCCCGTTTGCCAGAAGGCCAGCGATTTTGCCGAGTACGCCCGTCCCGAGAGCGATGTGATCGCCAACCTGCGCCGCAGACCATTCCTCGGCGTCCGGATTCCAGGTGGCCTGCCGATCGGAGAACGAGTCAAGGGTGGTTGCCAGCCTGGCGCAGGCCTCACGCACCCGCCAGCTTCAGCTCGCTGTCGCTCAGGCCGTTCATTGGCCCCAGCAAACGGGCGCGCCGTTCCGCATATTCAGCTTCAGTGGTCATCGCACCTTACCTCCAACCCCGTCCTTCGTCTCCACACCGATTCTATCTGATGCTCTCCGGCGCTTCCAACGCAGGAAGTTTCCGAGTTTGTAACGCGCTGCCTATTATCTTGAACTTGAAATCGCGAACTTGCCGGAAGTAAAATGCTCGCACCAAAAACGAGGTGGGGAGCCCGCCGCACTGCCGCACATCTCCCCGGCGGGCTGAGAACGGAGTCGCCCATGGTCGCCAAAGGTGCCCTGAGTCGGGTGGAAGAACCAGTACGCCTCACGGAGCTAGCCTCGTGCGCCGGCTGTGCAGCCAAGGCAGGTGCCGAGATGCTTGCCCAGGTCCTGAGCCATTTGTCCGAGCTTCAGAACGGTCACCATCCGAACTTGCTCGTCGGCTTGAAAGCGCCCGACGACGCCACAGTGTACAGGCTCGATGATGAGCACGCCGTCGTACTCACCGTTGACTTCTTCGCTCCTCTCGTCGATGACCCGTATGAATACGGCGGTATCGCCGCAGCCAACGCGCTAAGCGATATCTACGCGATGGGCGCCGAGGCTGTCCTTGCGCTCAATATCGCCGGCTTTCCGGCCGATCTACCCTCGCAGACGGTAGCCGACATACTGCGTGGCGGCGCGGACAAGGTATCAGAGGCAGGCGCCATCATCGCCGGCGGCCACACCATCATTGATGCTGAGCCCAAGTATGGTCTCTGCGCGATGGGTATGGTGCATCCAGCTCGTATTCTGACTAAGGCCGGCGCCGACCCTGGGGACGCCGTCTATCTCACCAAGCCCCTCGGCACCGGACTGGTGACCACAGCCGCGAAGTTCAACGAAGCAGCGAGAGAACACCTCCAAGCGGCTGTTCAGAGCATGTCGACGCTTAACCGCCACGCCTCCCATGTCGTTCGTGATGTGGCTCATGCCATGACCGACGTGACCGGCTACGGCATCCTGGGCCACGCGTACGAAATGGCGGCCGCCGGCGATGTTTGGATTCGCTTTACCGCCTCAGCGCTGCCTATGCTCCCGGGCGCTCTGGAATATGCCTATCGCGGGACCACTACTGGGGGCGCAGTCCGCAACCGCCATTACCTGGATGGCAAGGTGGAGATTTCGAGCGACGTGACCGAAGAGATGCGGCAGATACTCTTCGACCCTCAGACATCGGGTGGGCTTCTCTTCTCAGTGCCCGCAGAGGCTGTCGCCAAAATCGAGTCAGGCTTTAAGCGGGCTGGCCTCCCCCTGTGGTGCGTGGGCGTAGTGCATGAGGGCCGGGGCGTAGCCGTCGTCCCCTGAAGCCGCGCCATTCTGTGAAACCCGAATACGGCATGGTACATGGCCGTTTCCAGCCCTTTCATAATGGCCATCTCGAGTACCTGAGAGCCGCCCGCGAACTGTGCGATACCCTAATCGTCGGTATCACCAATCCTGATCCAACTGCAATCGTCGAGGAGCCCACAAGCGAGCACAGGCACCTGCCCGAGTCAAACCCCTTCACCTACTTCGAGCGTCTCCTCATGGTCCGCGAAGTGCTACGCGACGAGAGCATCCCTCACGACCGTTCGATCATCATCCCCTTCCCGGTCAATTCACCTGAACGCTGGCGCTACTATGTGCCGCCGGACGCGGTTCACTACGTGCGCGTCTTCTCCGAGTGGGAGCAATCGAAAGTAGACCGCCTTCGGGAGCACGGATTCCGGGTTGAAGTCCTGCACCCCGGCATCAGGAAAGAGATCGAAGCCAGCGAGGTGCGCAGGCGCATGGCGAGCGCCGAGGACTGGCAATCGCTGGTGCCTCCCGCGGTGGTGCGCGTAATCGAGCGCCTTCGTGAAGGCGCGCCTGCGCTCTGATGCGCATCCTCCTCATCATTTTCGACGGCCTGGCTGACAGGCCCGCGCCGGAGCTCCAGGGAAAGACCCCGCTCGAAGCGGCGCACACGCCGAACCTAGACCGCCTCGCCGCAGAAGGGATCAACGGGCTCTTGCACCCCAAGTCCCCCGGCTACCCCCTCGGCAGTCCGCTGGCGCTACACCTCATGTTCGGCTACCCAGAAGGCGAGTTTCCAGACCGCGGTCCCCTTCTCGCCTCCGCCCGCCGACTGTCCATCGCTCCCGGCGATGTCGTACTCGCCGCACGTTTCGCCTCCGTCGAAAACCAGCCCAAAGGCCGCCTGCGCCTTGTCCAGCGGTTCATCCGTGGCCGGGAGGAAGAATGCCGCCGTCTCGCTGCTACGATCGCCAAACGCGAAATTGATGGCCTGACCTTCCGCTATGTCTACGCGGGCAACGGCGACGGCAACCTGTTCATCAGCGGAGGAGCATCATTCCAGATCACCGATACCGACCCTCTCGGGCTCGACCTGCCCGTCCTCAGCGCTCAGCCGCGTTCGGAAGCTTCCGAGTCGCCGGTTGCCAAACGCTCCGCCGATGCCCTCAACCGGTACCTGAGCTGGGCCCACTCGCAATTGAGCACCAAAGGCATATCAGGTGACGGGCCTCCCATCAATTTTCTGATCACGAAATGGGCCGGACCCAAACCTCACTATGAACCGTTCGCCGAGCGCTGGGGCATGCGCGCCGCCAGCCTGCCCGACGAAGAAGTCGTGTCCGGCCTCATGCTCGAGCTCGGCTTCCATGTGGAGCAGATTGAAGACGCGGACCCGGAGAATGATCTTCGCCGCCGTCTCACCCGTGCCACCGACCTGCTTCGAGACGGCTCCGAGTTCGTGCACTTGCACTCCAAATACCCCGACCCGATGTCCCACGACAACGAGCCTCTTCGCGTCCGCGATGCGATCGAGGCGCTCGACACCGGAATGGACACCTACTGGCAGCTCTTGGCCCCCGATCCAGACCTGATCACCGTTCTCACCACCGATCACACGACTCCCTCGGTCTGGGCGCATCACCCGCGCGGTCAGTTCTCCGACCAGCACAGCGGTGAGGAAGTCCCGCTCGTCATCCGTGGCGGCAATGTACGCGTGGACGGCGTGAAGGAGTTCGGGGAGCGGGCCGCCGCCTCAGGCGCCTTGGGACATCTTCGAGGCGAGGACTTCATGCCCGTCCTCCTCAACGCCGCCGAGCGGGCGAACATGTGGGAGACGCGTCCGACGCCGACCCGCCGCCTCTACCGCCCCCACCCGAACCAAATCGAGCCCTTCCGGCTGACGTGACGACCGAGACGGGCGGACCGCGACTTCGTCCCCGCCAAACCCCGCGCGGCGATTTCACCAGCTCAAATGTATACTTGCGAACGAACCGACAATGCGCCAGACTACCACCGCAGCGCCACCCAACCGAAGGGAGCAGCCCCATAGATCCCAAAGGCAAAGTAGCCCTCATCACTGGCGGCGGCTCCGGTATCGGCCGCGCGACAGCCATCGCGCTGGCCGCTGAGGGCGCCTCCGTTGTCATCGCCGATCTCAATGAACACAGCGGCCGCGAGACTGTGCGCCTCATCGAAGAGGCCGGAGGCAGGGCCGCGTTCGTCCACGTAGACGTTACCAAGCGCGATGACCTCGAACGCATGGTCTCATTCGCCGAGGAGACCTTTGGCGGCGTCGATATCTTTCACAACAACGCTGGCATCGGCACCCCCCAGCCCCGCTTTCCGGCAGCTTCACTCGAGCTCTGGGAAAAGACTCTGACCGTGGACCTCTGGGCCGTGATCGCCGCCGTTCAGGCCATCGTTCCCGCCATGCGCCGTCGCGGCGGAGGCGTCATCGTCAATACCGCCTCCCTCGCCGGCCTCATCGCCCATCTTCCCGACCCGGTATATTCCGCCGCCAAGCACGGCGTTGTCGGCCTCACCCGCTCGCTCGCCTTCCTCAAGGACGAAGCGAACATTCGCGTCAACTGCATCTGCCCCGGCGTCGTAGACACACCCATGGTGCGCGGCATGCCGGGCGCGATGACTGAGGCAGAACTCAAGGCGCGTGAGGCGTACATCAACACGATGCCGCTGATCCGGCCGGAAGAGATCGCCGAGGCCGTCCTCGAATTCGTCCACGACGACACCCTCGCCGGCCAGGCGATGGCGATCACGTACGGGCCGCGCCGCCGCATCATTGACCCCCCGATCCGCTTCCGCGACGACCCGTCTCAGCGATAGAGTGCCTCAACACCCGTAGGGGATCAGCAACTGGGGCCTTGCCAACCATCGATTACGTTTGCATCAAGTTGGAAGCGCATCATAGGATCGGGCAGTTGATCAGGCCCCCTTACGCCTCGATTTCGCGATCCCGCCTGCTCGACACTCAGCACCCAACACTGGGCACTGGGCACTGGGCACTCAGCACTCAGCACTCCCCGCTCAGGCACTCAGCGACCGATGCTCGTTTCTTCAGTCTCCGCCGGAGGCCGGGGGTTTGGGGGTGTCCCCCAATTAGATACCGGGCGGGTGGGTGGGAAAGAAGACAGTTGGGACACAGAAAGTGTCGTCTCGTAACGAGGCCGCGCGCACTTGGCACTCGGCACCCAGCACTCGGCGCTCAGGCACTCAGCGAGCGATGCTCGTTTCTTCACTCTCCGCCGGAGGCCGGGGGTTTGGGGGTGTCCCCGAATTACATACCGGGCGGGTGGGAAAGAAGACAGTCGGGACACAGAGCCGTCGCGAAGGGAGCGCCAGCCTCTCGACACTCGGCTCTCTACCTTGACACCCTCAGCGCCCACCACTTAGATTGGCCTAGTCACCGGGTGCCGGAGCCCACCAGCGGATTGAGGGGTTATGGTTCCTATCGCCCGCAGGAACCTCCTTGCGGACAAGGTAAAATTGCTCGTCGCGGTCGGCGGCGTCACACTCGCAATTGTCCTCATCGTCGTTGTTCATAGTCTCTACCAGGGCGTCCGCCGCGAGACCGACATCTTCATCCACAACCTGCCCGGTGACATCTGGATAACCCAGCGAGGAACCACAGATCTCGTATTCTCCAACTCCAACCTCCCTAGCACCGCCGCGTCCGCCGTTCGCTCCGTCGACGAAGTCAAGCGAGTCTATACGCTGGACGGACGCCTGATGGCGTTCGACGTCAACGGCAAAGAGGTTCGCACGTACGTCATGGCGCTCGAATTCGTTGGCGGCGCCGGCGAACCGGAAGGTACCGAGTATGTTCCCGAGAAGGGGACCATAATCCTCGACCATACTTTCGCCAAGCAGACCGGCCTGCACAAGGGCGATAAACTGACGTTCGGCGACAAGTCCTTCAAAGTGGCGGACGTCCGCAGCATCGGCAATGTACTCGTCACGCAGTTCGCGTTCATTAGGGCGGAGTCGTTCAAAGAGATCTTTGGCGTACCCGGCACCGTCAATTACATCCTTGTTACCGTCGATGACCGCGTGGCGCCTGATTCTCTCCTCCAGAAACTCTCGGACACGGTTCCCGGCTCGTCCGTCTACACGACCCAGCAATTCGCCAGCCGTGCGAGCGAAAAAGGCACCGGTGACTTCCTCCCCATCATTCGTGTCATCCTCGCTATCTCTTTCATCGTCGGCCTCACCGTCCTCAGTCTCGTTATCTACTCCGCGACGATCGAGCGGGCACGCGAGTACGCGATCATGAAGGTGATCGGCGCCTCGCCGATGGGACTTTACCGCATCGTCATCAGCCAGAGCATGTTCATCGCCGTCGTCGGCTTCGGCCTCGGTGTTGGTCTCGCCTTCCTCTTCAACGAGGTCGCCGGCGACCTTGTGCCGCAGTTCATCACGTATATCCGGGCGCAGGACATCGCCCTCGTCTTCGGCATCACGATCCTTATGAGCATCGTCGCCTCATTCATGCCCATTAACCGCGTAGCCCGCGTAGAGCCCGCGACCGTCTTCCGAGCATAGCAATGGCGATGCCGGCAGCAACGGAAACGGGCGGCTCTCGTAATGAAGCGGAAGTTATTCTCGAAGTGCATGGTCTGACGAAGGTCTTCGGGTCCGGCCGCGCCGCCGTTCGCGCCGTGGACGGCCTCAGCCTTAGCGTCCGCCGTGGCGAGCTCGTGCTCGTGATGGGCCCCTCCGGCTCCGGCAAGACCACGCTTCTCACGCTGATCGGCGGCCTCCTGCGGCCCACTTCCGGAATCGTGCGGGTCACCGGCCTCGACATATCGTCGCTAAAGGAACGCCAGCTTACTAAGTTCCGGCGGCATTACCTCGGCTTCATCTTCCAGAGCTTTAACCTGCTCGAGTCCCTTAACGCCCGCGAGAACGTCGAGGCCGCGCTCAACTTCGCCGGCATCGGCGGCCGTAAAGCCCGGAAGCGCGCGACCGCGCTCCTAACGGATCTCGGCATGGCAGACCGCCTGCGCGCACGGCCCCACACCCTCTCCGGCGGCGAACGTCAGCGAGTCTCTATCGCCCGTGCGCTCGCCAACGACCCGCAGCTCATCCTCGCCGACGAACCAACGGCGAACCTCGACTCACGCCACGGCCACGAGGTCGTCGAGCTGCTCCACGACATCGCCCGCCAGCAGCAGCGCACGATCATCATCGTCTCCCACGACCACCGCATCCGGGACGTCGCCGACCGCGTCCTCTGGCTCCAGGACGGCCGCTTCGAAGGCTTCGACGAGGGCGATACGCAGCAGTCGGCCCTGCTGGACACCGCCGGCGTCCTCTATGGCGCCTCCCCGCAGACCGCGTCACCGCAAGCAGCAGAATCCCAACGCAGGGCGTCGCAGCCTGTGGCGGAACCAATATCGGCAGCGCCAGCGCCTTCCTCAGCCGTAAAGCGCGGCGGCTGGCTGCCCTGGCGACGAGCGTAACGACACTTACGATTTCAGCTCAATCCCGGCCATTGTCTATGGCCTGGTTTTAAAGTGCCCAGGCTATCGCGATGATCATGAACACCACGGGCACAGCCAGAATCGCGCCGAGGACCAAAACCACCGTTTTCCCCGAGACCGTGTTCATCCCCTCAGCTCATTTCGTTGCGTGCGTTCTCGGCCGCGGCACAGTCCGGGCCGACCTTCGGGCTGATCGGCGGGACCGCCCCATGCTCGGCAAGCAGTGGGTAGCGATGGCGGATGTTTCGGAGATACAGCAGGCCGAAGGTTTTCCGTTATGCCAGCCATATGAAGCGCATTTACTCGCGCCGCCCCACTCGGAACCTCGGCACGTAGCTGGGCAGCCAGGGTAGAACAACGACGGCAATCGCCACGTACCACGTTACTACCAGTACCCTGTCGTCGTTCGCCAAAGCAAATACCCAAGCCGCAAAGATAGCGAATTCAACAATCGTCGCGACAGACATCAGCGCCAACAACAGTTGCACCCAGAGATACTTCGAGGTGCCGCCATGGGCGCTTGTCAGAAAAGCGAAGAAGAGCATAGCGGGGATCCCGATGAACGCCAAGAAGGCACCGAAGACAGGGCCTGCAGATTGGAGTATCGGCCTACCCCCTCAGCTCATTTATCTCCGAAGTGTCCGCGATCGTCAGCCCGCGTTGCCCCAGGAGCTGCGCGTTCTGCCCGATCATCTCGAACCCCGGCCCGACTGTCCCGCCCGCCAGGAACCGCCGGTGCATGTTCTCCAGGATCACGCCCAGCTTGAAGTGCGCCAGCACAGCGTAGAAGTCCAGCCCGCTAAGGTCGTGCCCGCTCTCCTTCTCGTATCTCGCGGCCGCCTCTTCCCACGACGGAAACCCCGGCAGCGCCATCACCGGAGTCCCCGCGATCGCGATCTCCTGGCTCGACCCCCGGCTCCAGTACATCTGGAGCAGCCCCATGTCCGCCAGCGAGTCTCCAAGCGTGCACATCTCCCAGTCCAGCACTGCTATGATGTGGCCATCCTCGTCGAGGATCGCGTTATCGAGCCGGTAGTCCCCGTGCACGATGCCCGGCGCGCGCTCCGGCGGGATCGCCTTCGCCAGGCGCCGTGCCAGCTCGTCCAGCTCCTTCGTCTCGCGGTCCGGCGTCCGGATCGACTCGAGCTGGTCGCTGAAGCGCCTCACCTGCCGCTCGAGGTATCCCTGCGGCTTCCCGAACCCTTCCAACCCGATCTCCGACGGCACGAACGCGTGCAGCCGCACGAGCACATCGACGAGCTCCTCGCCGATCTTCCGCCGCTGAGCCTCGTCGAACCGCCGCTTGACCTCATTCGGATCGACGGGAATGAGCCCATCCACATACTCCATGATGTAAAACGGCGCGTCGTTCACGGCGGGATCCTGGCACAGCGCGATCGGCTTCGGCGCCGGGAATCCCGTCGGCGCAAGCGCCGACAGTATCCGAAACTCGCGCCCCATATCGTGCGCCGTCGCCTGCACGTGCGAAAGCGGCGGCCGCCTCAGCACCCAAGACTCCCCGTCGCTCGCAAGCCGGTACGTTATGTTCGACCGCCCGTGCCCGATCACGCTCCCCGTCAGCGAATCGACCGGCTCGACCTGGTCCCTAAACCACGGCAGCACGCGCTCGAGATCGAGACCGGGCGGGCTATCGCCCATAGCGAATCGCTTCAACGACGACCGAAATGTAGGTCGGGGTCTTGAGACCCCGACAGTGGGCGTCTGAAGCATGTCCTGAGCCTGGCCGAAGGGACACCCGCCTACATTCCCGTCTTCGTGACAACCCTGCGCAGTGCAAACTACAATGCTTCCAGTAATACAGAAGGAGTCATCCGATGCCCGTTGATTTTACTCTCCCGCCCGATGTCGAGGAAGTGCGCCTCCGCGTGCGCAAATTCATGGACACCAACGTCCGTCCCGAAGAGGAGCGCCTCGAGTCCAACGGCGCCGACCGCGGCGAGTACGTCCGCACGATGGTCGGCCTCCGCGAGAAGGCGAAGGGCGAGGGCCTCTGGAACCCTCATCTGCCGGCGGAGTGGGACGGCATGGGCCTCGGCCCAACGGCGATGGCCTTCGTCTCCGCCGAGGCCGGCCGCACGGGCATCGGCCCGTTCGTCATCAACGCGCAGGCCCCGGACGAGGGCAACATGCATACGCTCCTCCACTGGGCAACTCCCGAGCAGAAGGAACAGTACCTGCGTCCCTTGGCCGAAGGCCGCGCCCGCTCATGCTTTGCCATGACCGAGCCCGAGGTCGCCGGGTCCGACCCCACGCTTATCCAGACGAAGGCTGTGAAGGACGGCGACGACTGGGTAATCAACGGCCACAAGTGGTTCATCTCCGGCGCCAAGGGCGCCAACTTCGCGATCCTCATCGCCTGTACCGATGAGGACGCCGACCCGCCGCAGGCCCGCAACTCCGCCTTCATGGTCGACCTCCCCGCCGAGGGCTGGGAGATCGTTCGCGACATCGACACGATGGCCGGCCGCGGCAACCACTGCGAGATCCGTATCAGCGACCTCCACGTCGCTGACGACAAGATGCTCGGCGGTCGCGGCGAGGGCCACCTGCTCGGCCAGTACCGCCTCGGCCCTGCACGCCTCGCCCACTGCATGCGCTGGATCGGCAACGCCGAGGTAGCCCTGGAAATGCTCATGGACCGCGCCCTCAAGCGCTTCGCCCACGGGTCGATGCTGGCCGACAAGCAGGGCATCCAGTGGATGATGTCCGAGAGCGCGATGGAGCTCTACGCCGCGAAGCTCATGGTCCTTCATGCCGCCTACAAGATCGAGAACAAGCTGCCCTTTCGCCAGGAGGTCTCGATGACCAAGTACCACGTCGCGAACACCCTCTGGCGCATCGTCGACCGCGCCATCCAAGTCCACGGCGCCCTCGGCTACTCGACGGACACCCCACTCGAGCGCATGATGCGTCACGCCCGCTCCGCCCGCCTCGTCGACGGCGCCGACGAAGTCCACCTCCAGACCATCGCCCGCAACATGATCGCCACGTACAAGGAGCACGGTTCGACGAAGCTGGCGACGGGAGATTTGCTGTGAAGAGCAACTGTAGCTGATGCTTCGACAAGCTCAGCACGAACGGTCGGGGCGGAGCACAGCAGCACCAAGCTCGCGACCGGCGACTCGCTGTAGGATGCGGCCACGCCCCCGTCATTCTGAGCGAGGACCAGTCCCGCACGCCCAATCTCGCCCCTCCGCGAAGGGATCCGGGGTGGCAGACACCCGCACGTTCGTCTGAGCTCGCCACTTCCCATTTCTCATTTCCCATTTCCTTCACACCGCCACTCGCGTTACTACAATCAAACCGATGCCCATCGACGAGCACCTCGCCTTCGACACCACCTCGGTCGAACTCCATCTCCATTGGCTCACCCTCCGCTACGGCATCGAAGTCCGCCTCCTGATCGCCGACCTCCGCTCCCGCTATGGCGACCAGAAGGGCGACCGCATCCGCCTCAGCCGATACATCAGCAGCGACGCCCAGGCGATCGACACCCTCCGCCACGAGTACGCCCACGCCGTCGCCGAGCTCAAGCATCGCTCGAAGGCCGGCCACGGCCGCCTCTGGCGGCGCCTCGCCACCGAGATGGGCGCCCGTCCTCGCAGCTGCGGTCAAGGCCCGCTCCTCGCCGTCCCTCTCCTGGAGCCCGCCTGCACCGCCTGCGGCCACAAGCACACCCCCATCGCCCGCCGCTCCCGCCGCGCCCGCTGCCGCGCCTGCCGCTCCTCACGCCTGGATTGGCGCCCCGTCGTCACGACGCGCTTCTCGTAGGGGCGCAGCATGCAAATCGACCCCCACGCCAACCGACGACTTCTCTCATCCTGGACAATACCCTCTCAACATCCACATCCGACGCTGCGCCCCCCGACGCCCACCGCCGAGCCACTCCCCGCTTCCCGCTCCTCCTGAGGCTCTCGAAGGGACGAGTGAAGCCACAACTCCCGCCCGCCGTTGCACCTTCGTTCCCCCCCTTTCCTTCCGGCTAAGGCAACTACGCTGCGAAATCCTCTGACACCCCGTTTCCGTATCGCTTCACAGAACATTAGGGCAACGTTAAAACGGAGAGGAGCATATCATGCGGGGATTGTTTGCGCTGCTCGGCGTGCTCGCGCTTGTCGCGGCGTTTGGCGCGGCGGCCTGCGGCGGCAGCGACGAGGAGAAATCGAACACGACCGGAGCGGTCTCCCTCGAGCAGGACGACTTCTATTTCCAGCCGACAAACCTAACCGGCGAGGTCGGCAAGCCGCTCCAGGTTTCCCTCAAAAACGAAGGGAAGACCTCCCACACTTTCACAATAGACTCGTTGAACATCGACCAGGTCCTCAAGCCGGATGAGACGATGACCGTCACGGTCACACCAAAAGCCGGCGACCTCCCCTTCTACTGCCGCTTCCACAAGGCCAGCAACGGCATGCAGGGCACGATAACTGTTTCCGGTTCCAGCGGAGCCGGCGCCACGTCTCCGGGCGCGACGAAGAGCACGAGCGGAGGCGGCTCCGGCTACTAGTGTCGCGTCGTGCCGCCGGCGCACATGCTCCCCTCAGCAGCAACGTCGAGGCGATCGATGCCCTCCGCCACGAGTGCGCCCACGCGAACGCCCCACCTCAAATACCGCTGAAGGCCGGCCACGGCCGCTTCTGCCGACGTCTTGGCCGCCGAGATGCGCGCCCGGCGCTCCCGCTGCGCACGCTGCCGCGCCTGCCGCTCTGCGCGGCTGGACTGGCGCCGGGTGGTGGCCACCCACTTCTCGTAGGGGCGCAGCATACTGCTATTCGGCTGACGCCCTCCGCCAGCCCAAACCCGACCCGAACCCGCAATTTCATCTCGAACTCGTGATAATGCTGCGCCCAAGCGCCCCGCCATCGAATCACGCCTCGTCTCGCTCGCTCTGCCTGCCCGCCTCACGAGGGAGGAGCCGCTGGCGGTCGGGTGAAGGCGTGGCGGCGTCTCGAAGAGCCGAGCGGAGCACCAACGCCATGCTGCTTATATGGGAGTCGAGCTGCGCCGGATCTAGAGCGGAGTCCCAGCGGCATGAAGAAACTTCATGACACTTCTGCGCCTCAATGCGACTCTATTGTCAGCACAAATTCTGCCGGTCAAGACTTGGGCCAAGGGGGCGGGCGTTTCCCAATATGGCCCCTGGGGGAAGGATGCCGTGCGAATTTGTAGCCCCTTAGGCCGGCCGGGACCCCTCCCTCCGGCCTCTTTCTTTTCTGACGCCGAAAGCACCGCACCCGATTTGTCTCACTGACGATAGAAGTGTGGAGTTTCGCTGCTTGCTCAGCCTCGGTGTGGCCCGAGGCATCCGAGCCCAAGGAAGACGCGACTCACGATGATTTCAGCATTCCAGCAGACCCGCCGGATGTCGGCGTGAAGCGATAGCCCCGGCCCGGTACTGTCTCTATGTAGCGGGGACGCTTCCAATCGTTCTGTAGCTTGGCGCGCAGGTTGCGGATGTGCCGGTCGACGACGTTGCTCTCGGCCGCATAATCCGAGCCCCACAAGTAGTCGAGGATCTCGTCGCGCGTCAACATCCGCCCGGCGTTCGCGGCGAGCAGATAGAGCAGGTTTTGCTCCAGTGACGTCAGGTGCAACTCGTGTCCGCCCGTGCGCACGCAGCGATGCAGGATATCGATCTCCAGTTCTCCCACCTTTAATGCCGGGGTGAGCACGCCTATCTCACCGTACGTACGTCGCATGACTGCCAGCGCTCGCGCCACAAGCTCTTCCGGCGCGAAGGGCATCGTCAGGATATCGTCGACACCGCGCTCGAAAGCCTCTAGCTTGGTCCTCAGGTCGCCCCTGCGCGTTAGAGCGATCACCGGGACCCGGTCGGCTCTCGGCCGGCCCTGCTCGAGACGCTCAATGAGTTCAGCTTCACCGACATCCATGTCGATGACAGCCAGCTGGGGCTGCCACTCCCTGAGAACCGCCGCGGCCTGCTGCCCGTCCGCCGCAACGCGTGTCGTGCAGGTGCCGTGGTTGAGCGCCAGCTCGACGACTCCCGCGAGCGTCGGCTGGTCTATCACCAGTAGCGCGCGCGCCGGGGTGGGCGGCTGACGAATGCGCTTTGCCATGTGCTTAGCCTCTGTCGCGCGGCTGTTTAGTGTAACGCTTTCTCGGCAGTGAAGCTATATCAAATCGGGCGTGTTATGAAGAAACTTCATGACAGATCAACAGCATGGTGCGAGCCTAGCGGCAGCACGAATTCGGATCGGCAGAGGCGGGGCATCAGGGAGCGGATACTCCTGAGAGGCTCAGGGTCCGGGAAGGTACTAAACCGCATTCGTGTAACCCTTTGGGCTCGGCCGGCGTGGGGTTCCCTCCCCTGTCCGGCCTCTTTTCTTATTGTTCGTCCCTGCTTACCGAGTCCCACCCGGTACGCTCGCGCTCATAGCGGCGCCGCGCGGGCGCGCTGGACGCTCGTGGTTCGTCGACGCCGAAAGCCAGAGGGCGGACGATTTCAGCGGCGCCCACGGCGTGCTGAGACGATCACCTGCCCGAAATTCACCCTCGCCGCGGCACCAGGTCAGAAGTCTGAGGACTGCGGCTCGCGCGGGAAGGGTCAGGCGCCCGGAGCGCGATACGCAGGGCTCTTCTTTGTCGCCTGGTCGACTTCCTCTGGCGTCATCAGCACGGTCGTCTTGAGGTTAACGAGGCCGCTGGCGCCCACAGTGAGGGCAACGGCCGCCGCCGTGACGTTATCCGGAACGTCGACGATGACGAAAGCGTCGGTGTCGCCGAACGCGAAATAGAAGCTCTCCGCTTTTCCGCCTACGGAGGCAAGTAGGTCGTCGACAACTTTACGGCGGGACGAACCGCCCTCCTTCAGTAACCCCTTTATCCCTTCGCCAACGTAGTTTGCCTGGATGAGGTACTTCGCCATATCGGAACTCCTTCTATGTATATGGTTGGGGCGTTCGATGCGATTTGTGATACTACGCCCTTCGCGAATTCGCTGTCAACGGACCTCTGGTCATGCGGCCAGACGTTGGCGCGTCGCGGTGGACACCCTCCACTTCGAGCGCGCCCGAGGGGTCCCAGCTCCAAGCGCCGCTCGAAGGCCGGCCAGCGCCTGGATTGGCGCCCGCCGTCCCGACGGGCTTCGCCTAGAGACGCCCCGACAGGCGCGTCTCCGCCGTCGAACGACGCTTCGTCCCGCTCGTCCTGCCTGCCCGCCTGTGGAGGGAGGCTCTCGAAGGACTGAGCGGAGCCATATCGTCGCGCCCGCCTGAGGCAGGCGTTTCGAAGCGCCCCTGGCGCGCCTGCCGCTCCGCGCGGCTAGATTGCCGCCCCGTTGGACTGTTTCTCGTAGGGGCGCAGCACACTGCTATTCGGCAGACGTCCTCCGCAGACCAAACCCGACCCGAATCCGCAATTCATCTCGAACTCGTGATAATGCTGCGCCCAAGCGCCCCGCCATCCAATCACGTGCCAATCGCACACCGTTCCCTCCGTGCCCGTTCCCAGCGGCGTGACCCGGCAAGTTGGTGCGCGCGGTCGACGCATCTTGTAACGCGAAGCGTCCTCAGGCATCCTTAGGGTCGTGCCTAGCATGCTTCGTATCGTTGCCGCGGTCATCGCTGTCATCGGCGTCGTTGCCGCCTTTACGGGCGTGATGTACGTGCGCTACTCCGGTGACAGCATCCCGGGGGTCGTCGTGGCGGCGCGGGACATTCCCGCTGGAACCCTCATCGAAGCCGACATGGTCGCCGTAGGTAGAGTGGCTGACACTAGCCTCGCGCCCTCCGCCTACCATGACACGGCTGAGGTCGTCTGCAAGGTAGCGGTATACGAAATCGCTTCCGGCGACCAGGTCGTTTCCTCCAAGGTCGTGTCGATGCCGCCCTGGGGGACCGGCATATCACAGCTAGTACCGCCTGCACAGCGGGTATTGCCACCTAGCCAGTCCATTGGCGTCGGATTTGGCAATTAGATCATCGCCTCCGGTTCTAGAATGCGCTCGCGAAGCGGGCAAGCTGGACTAGAATCGCTCAACTCGGTGCCGTCACTCTTGCCATGGTGCTCGTCGTTGGCGCAGGCGGATACGGCATCACGCGAGGGCTGATTGCCGATTCTGAGTCAGCCTGTGGCCCGCCTGCGGACGGATTCAACATCATCCAGCGAGAAGTTACCACCGGCGAACGCTCCCAACTGTGGCTGGGCGAGTATGAGTGGCCGTCGGAAGAGCCTGGGACGAGCGGCATTATTACCTACCCTGACTCCTCGAAGCAGGGCGTGTTTACGCCCTGTCATTGACCGACAGCTGATAACTGACAACTGACAAACCGTTGGCCGAAGGCTACTCACTCACCCTAAGCACCGCCGTCATCCCCTGCGCACGATGGAACCGGCAATACACCTTGAACTCCCCCGCCTTCTTTAGCGTCAGCGAGAACTCCTGCGTCTCCGACGGCGCGAACTCCCGGTCGATTCCCAGCGCATCGATCGTCAGCGTGTGCGTCTGCTGCCCCTCGCTGAACGCGGTCACCGCGTAGGTCTGCCCAACCGTTCCCTGTATCTCCTTCGGATCGATATAGAAATCGTCCAACTCGATCAGCAGGCTCTCCGCCGTCGCCGCTGCAGTCTCAGGCGTCGCCGATGGCAGCGTCGGCCCCTGGATCTCAGGGCTTTGTTCGTCGCCGCCGCACGCGCCTGACCCAATGATTCCGAGCAGCGCGAGCGCGACGCTTATTGCAGCGACTCTCCGCAAGCAAGCCCTCTTCGCTTCAAGAGCGTCCGCCCGCCCTCTCACGATAGGAACGCCGAATAGACAGCGGCGTTAAGAATCCCGGCCGGGGACTGACGGACAACGAACGAAGACCAAACTGACACCTAACATCTGACACCTAACACCTCCAAATGCCACTTCCCCCTTTGAGATCCGCCCCGCATCCGCTATACTTACGATAGAACATCCGTTCCGCAAAGGAGAGCCTCGCCCATGCCAGCCCTGACAAGCGCCGAAAGTCGCCAATCACCAATCACCCACCCCAGATCCCCAATTGCCGGTCGCCGACTGCCACTCGCTTGATTGTCCGCTCCCCCCAAGGCTTTGTGGGACGCTCAATCAAGCAAATCGCGCCGAATCCGGCCGCGGCCACGAACGAAGCCAGGCCGAGAGAAGAAAATCAGCCTTCCCTCAATCAACTCCCACACACGAAGCGCCCGCCCAATCAAATTTCACTCACGAAAACCGGTTGATTGAGCGCGCGAACCCCTTGCCACACGCCCCCCAAGCGCATATATAGGCTCCAAACCAAACCGTTCATAGGCGTACATCGGAAAGGGGCATCCCATGCGTCGTCTCGTTCTCGCCGGCCTGTTCCTCCTCGCGCTCTCCTTTGCCTTCCTCGCGAGTTCGCCCAGGCAGTCCAGCGCAAACCACGTCGATCCGATCCTCTTCGTCCACGGCTACACCAGCGACGCCAGCGCCTGGAACACCATGATCTCCCGCTTTCAAGCCGATGGCTGGGAGTCCAACCGCCTCTTCGCCTACACCTTTAGCAGCACGAAGTCGAACGCCTCGATCGCTCAGGACGTCAAGGCCCGCGTCGACCAGATCCGCGCCGCCACCGGCGCCGCTAAGGTCGACATCATCACCCACTCGATGGGCGGCCTCTCCAGCCGTTACTACCTCAAGAACCTCGGCGGTCAGGCCGACGTCGACGACTGGGTCTCCCTCGGCGGCCCTAATCACGGCACCACCTGGGCCTACGGCTGCTTTTTCATCTCCCCCTGCAACCAGATGATCCCGGGCTCGAGCTTCCTGAACCAGCTCAACTCCGGCGACGAAACCCCCGGCGCCGCCAACTACGGCACCTGGTGGTCCCCCTGCGATGAGCTGATCAACCCCGACACGAGCGTTATCCTCAGCGGCGCCACCAACACCCAGACCTCCTGCATGGGCCACTCCGCCCTCCGTACAGACGCGACCGTCTACAGTCAGGTAAGGGAGTTCGTCCGCTAACTCGGCACTGATGGCTGACGGCTGACAGCTGACATCCCATGTCCCGCATCTTCGATATCGCCGATCGCTACGTCGACGGGATCGCTGCTCTGGACCCGATCCTGGCGACGGCCATCGGCGTCCCCGGCCACGAACGGGAGATGACCGACTTCTCACCCGACGGCGTATCCGCTATTGCCGCCTTCCAGGTGCGCTCCATGGCAAAGCTCGAAGCGGCTCCAATTGAGGATGATCCCGCGGGAGGCCCAGCAAGGGCAGATCGGATCGCGCGCAGCGTCATGCTCGAACGCCTCGGCGTCCATCTCGACCTCTTTGAAGCAGGCGAGCACTTCCGCGATCTCAACAACATCGCCAGTCCGCTCCAGAACATCCCCCAGGTGTTCGACCAGATGCCCCGCAGCACAGAGGAGGAATGGTCGAACATCGCGGCACGCCTCCAGCTTGTCCCGCAAGCAATTGCTGGCTACCGTCGGACACTCTCCGAGGGCGTCCAACGCGGGACGCCGGCGGCGCGACGGCAGGCGCTCGAAGGCGCCCGCCAGGCGGAGGTATGGAGCGGGGACGCTGGTTTCTTCGCCGGCCTGGCAGCACGGTTCGATGCAGCTGAAGCAGGCCCCGAGACTCTTCGCGCAGACCTCGGCCGGGGTGTGCACCTGGCCCGCGAGGCCTATGCCGAAATATCGCGGTGGCTGCGGGAGGATTACGCACCGAAGGCGACCGAGCGCGAAGCATGCGGCGAGGAGCGGTACCAGCTCCTCTCGCGCCTATTTCTCGGCGCCACCCTCGATCTTCCGGATACGTACCGATGGGGCTGGGAAGAGCTGCATCGAGTCGAAGGCGAAATGGAAGCGACTGCCGAGCGCATTTCCCCCGGCGCAACTGTCGGCGACGCAAAGCAGTTGCTGGAGACAGACCCGGTACGCGCCGTCGAAGGAGTCGAAGCTTACCAGGAATGGCTGCAGCAGCTGCACGATGAGACAGTCGCTTCGCTCGACGGCATACACTTCGAGATCGACGAGAAGATTCGGCCGATCGAGGTCATGATACCGCCCGCAGGCGGCGCCCTCATCCCTTATTACACCGGACCGTCCGAGGACTTCTCTCGCCCGGGCCGCACCTGGTGGCCGGTGGACGGCCGCACGCGCTTCCCGAAGTGGGGCGAGGTTAGCATCGCATATCACGAGGGTGTGCCCGGCCATCACCTGCAGGTCGCCGGAGCGCGCTTGCTGACTGAAGAATTGACGCGCTTTCAGAGGACGCTGACGTTTATTTCGGGCCACGGCGAGGGCTGGGCGCTGTATGCGGAGCGGCTAATGGGGGAACTGGGTTACTTCGAGACCCCCGACTACTACCTGGGAATGCTCAGCGCGCAGGCGCTACGCTGCGTCCGCGTTATCATCGACATCGGAATGCACCTGGAGCTCGAGATACCGCCGGCAGAGAGTTTTCACCGAGGCGAGAAGTGGACTCACGACCTCATGCTCGAATTCGCCGTCCAGCGAACCCAGAGACCACGCGAATTCCTCAAGAGTGAGATACTCCGCTACCTCGGCTGGCCCGCGCAGGCGATCGCGTACAAAGTAGGCGAGCGAAAATGGCTCGAAGCGCGAGAGTCCGCTCGCCGCAGCGCCGGTGCTTCGTTTAGCCTCAAGGGTTTCCACAGCCGGGCGCTCGCGCTGGGGCCTATGGGCCTCGACATGCTCGAGGCGGAACTAGCTGCGGAGCAGGTGGCCCGTGGCACGTAGAGAACGCGTCCGCAGCCAGCGGACTGCAACCGAGGACCGTGGCGGGTCAATGCTGACGCTTGTCCCCGAGCCGATCGAGCGCTACGCCACGGCCCACACGACGCCCTTGCCGCCGCTGCTCCAAGAGCTAATCTCGGTCACCCAGGAAAGGTTCGGGCGGCAGGCGGGCATGCTCTCCGGACAACTCGAGGGCACGCTTCTCCAGATGCTGATCGCCTCGCTGGGGGCACATCGCGTTCTCGAGGTCGGCACTTTCACCGGCTTCGCCGCACAGATGATGGCGGCAGCATTACCCGAAGACGGCCAGTTGATAACGTGCGACATCGACCCGAAGGCCATCGAAGTCGCACGCAGCTTCTTCGAACGCAGCCCGCACGGCCATAAGATCTCGCTGCGCGAAGGTCCAGCGCTCGAAACGATGCGCTCCCTAGAGCCCGGCTTCGATCTCGTCTTCATCGACGCAGACAAGGAGAGCTACATCAGCTACTACGAGGAGGCGCTACGGCTTTTCTCAACGAGCGGCCTAATTGCGGTAGACAACGTATTGTGGAGCGGCCGCGTACTCGACCCAAAAGACGAGAGTGACCACGCGATCGTCGCCTTTAACAAGCACGTCTCCCGAGACGAGCGGGTAACGAACGTGATCTTGACCGTCAGGGACGGCCTCATGCTCGTGAGAAGGAAATAGCCGGAACTCGCGCTTATCGCGCACCCTGATCGGCTTATAATGAGCGCCATCCAGAGGGAGGTGCCGTATGCTAAATCCCGAACTGATCGCGTCCAAACCCGAAGATGTCGGCATCGATAGCGAAAGGCTCGAAGCAGTCTTCGCGCGGGCGAGACGGGACTTGGATGACGGTGTACTTCCGAGTGCCCAGGTGGCCGTCGCCCGGAACGGAAAGCTGGCCGGAATGCGGACGTTCGGCTCCGCGGTTCAGGGAGGCGAAGGGCGTCCGGCAACGGACGAGACGCTCTACAGCATCTTTTCGTCGACGAAGGCGGTGGTCGGCGTCGCTGTTTGGCTCCTTCTCGAAGAAGGGCTGCTGAAGCTCGACGAACGGGTGGCCGAAATCATCCCTGAATTCGGGACGAACGGAAAGGAAGTCGTGAGCGTAGAGCAAGTCTTGCTGCACACGAGCGGCTTTCCTTACGCTCCCCTGCGCCCGGAATTCTGGGGCGACCGCCAGACGCTTCTCGAAGCCTTCGGGCGCTGGCGGCTGAACTGGGAACCCGGGACTCGCTATGAGTACCACCCAACCTCGGCGCACTGGGTGCTCTCCGAAATCATCAACCGCCGCACGGGCGTCGATTTTCGCGAGTTCATCCGTAAGCGAGTGACCGAGCCGATGGGCCTCAACGAGCTCTTCGCGGGGTTACCACCGGAGCACGACGCGCGCGTAGCCGAAGTGCGCTGGGTGAGCGAGGCGGTGGAGCCGCCCGGCGGCTGGGGAGAAGTTACGCCGGAGGCCGTTCTGCGCTTCAACGGCACTGAGGCGCGGCGATCGGGTCTACCGGGAGCGGGCGGCATAGCAAGCGCCGCCGAGCTGGCGATGTTCTACCAGCCGCTAATCAACGGTGGCCAAACGGTCGATGGCCGGCAGGTCCTCAAACCGGAGACGATCGCCTTCGGGACCACGGTGCGCACGGAGGGACGACACGTCGATCCTGTCTGGAAGATTCCGGCAAACCGCGGTCTAAGTATCGTCGTCGCCGGGGACGACGGAAACGCTTTCATGCGCGGTTTCGGGCGCACATGTTCTCCGGTCGCATTCGGACATGGTGGCGCCGGCGGCCAGATCGCCTGGGGCGACCCAGAGACAGGTATTTCGGTAGGTTACTGCACGAACGGCTTCACGGACTGGCTTACGGTTGGCCGGCGGGTGACGGCGATCTCCAGCCTGGCCGGCTCATGCGCCATCTAATAGCGCGGACCGTGTAGCTACCCAACGGGTCGCTCTACACCGCGCTGATAGGCGGGCGCTTGTTGGCCCACGGGCACGCCTCTTCCAACTGCGCCGCCAGACGAAACAGCGTGTCTTCTTCGCCGAAGCGAGCCGCGAAGTGCACCCCGACGGGCAGGCCTTCGCTGTTCCAGAAGAGCGGTACGGACATCCCGGGCTGGCCTGTCGCGTTCTGGAGAGGCGTGAAGGGAACGTACTCGATGGCTCGATCTAGGCCGACCATGGGGTTGTCAGGCGTCGCATCGAAGTGACCGAGCTTGGGCGGCGGAGATCCGAGAGTGGGCGATAGCCACACATCGTAGCGTTCAAAGAAATGAGCAACCGTCCGAGACATCTGTTGCAGAGCAGTGACGGCGAGCAGGTAATCCCCCGCCGCAGTCCGCTTTCCTTGCTCGTATAGCGCCCAGGTGAGCGGCTCGAATTTTTCAGGCGAAGCCTGACGCCCAGTCAGACGCCCGATCCCCTCGATTCCCCACGGGACTCCGGCGGCCCAGATCGTCAAGAACGCCTCCTCCAGCATCTCAGCGTTGATCGGGGGAGGCCCCATCTCCTCGACGTGGTGGCCAAGTTCCTCGCACAATGCGGCCGCATCCTTGACCGCCGCGATGTTGTCCTCGTGAAGCGGTGTTCCAGTGGCCGTACGAATTGAAACGGCGATGCGGAGGCTCCCGGGGTCGGCGCCGAGATCTTCGACGTACGGCCTGATTTGCGGTGGGGCGTAGTAGGGGTCGCCCAGCTCCGGGCCCGCGACGGCATCCAGAAGGGCGGCGCTATCTCGCACCGAGCGCGTCACGGCGTGTTCGCAGACGAGTCCGCCCATCATGTCGCCGATGATTGGACCTAGCGGCACGCGCGCCCGGCTCGGCTTGATTCCAAACAGACCGCAACATGAGGCAGGGATGCGAATAGAACCGCCGCCGTCATTTGCGTGGGCCATCGGTACGATTCCAGCAGCAACGGCAGCAGCCGACCCGCCGCTCGAGCCACCCACCGAATGCTCTAGCGCCCAGGGATTGCGGGTCGGCCCGAAGAGCCGCGGCTCAGTTGTCGGGACGACACCGAACTCAGGCGTATTCGTCTTCCCGGTGATGACCAGGCCGGCCCGCTTGTAGCGAACCGTCAGTTCGCTGTCGAACGGCGATACGAAGTCCTCAAGGAATACTGAGCCCTGCGTCTGACGAACGCCTGCATACCCGGCCCCGAGGTCCTTCAACAAGAACGGCACCCCGCTGAAAGGCCCATCCGGGAGCGGCCCCTCCGCCGTCTTGCGCGCGATTTCGTACATCGGAGTCACGACGGCGTTGATCTGCGGGTTGATGCGCTCGATCCGCTCGATTGTCGCCTCGAGAAGCTCGATTGGCTTGACCTGCTTGCTGCGGACGAGCTCCGCCTGGGCAGTGGCATCCAGCAGGGCGATGTCGTTCATATGGAGTACCTCCGGCGCCTACAGTCGCACGCGGGCGAACAGGGGTCAAGGCAACGCGCGGCGACCAGAGAGCCGTTGCCTGCACTTGATCCTTAAGCGGAATCATACCGGTAAGCAACCACGGTAATGTAGGCGGGTAGCTTCAGCCTTCCTGCGTCCGGCAGCCTGCCCGTTTCCCCATTTCCCATTTCTCATGCCTCATCTCTCGTTTCCCACCGCGTCTTCAACCACACCAGCACCAGCCGCTGTGCCGCGGTTAGCGTCGACATCAACACCAGCACCCAGAGCATGATGTGCACACTGCTCTCCCACACATCCCAGTATGGCTCCAATATAAGTCCTGCTGAAATCAGGAGGACGCGCGGTGCGCGGCTCAGCAACCCCTCGCGCAACTCCACGCCCACGATCTCTGCCCTCGCTCGTATGTAGCTCACAAGGAGGGACGCGACGACTGCAACGAAAGTGAGCTGCTGGTCCTCCGTCCGGCCGATTTCGCCGAAATATACGAGCAAGCCGAACAGCACCGCCGCCTCGGAAACGCGGTCCGCCACGGCGTCGAAAACCGAGCCGAAATCGGTCGCGCGCCTCGTCGCCCGTGCCAGCGCCCCGTCCAGCATGTCAAGCGCGCTGGCGGCGAGAACCAATATGCCCGCGGTGACGAACTCCCCCCTTCCCACCAGCACCGCGGCGACCACGTTGCCCGCCACCCCGGCTACTGTAGGCATGTTCGGCGTCACGCCGGCCCGCGCGAGCCAATCGACGATCGGGTCGGTGAACCACCGCGGCGCTGAACGAGGAAGCAGCGTTGGCATCACGCGTGCCCTTCACTGCGATCAGCCATGCATTCCCCGTAGTAGTCGATGATTCGCGCTGAGACGCTCGCCCAGTCGTATCGCTTCGCCGTCTTTTGCGCCTGTTGGGCCATCTTCTTGCGCAAGGCGTGGTCGGATAAGAGACGCTTAAGCGCGGCCGCCAGCGCCTCGCTGTCCCGCGGCGGCACCAGAAGCCCTTCACTGCCGTCCGTTAGAACCTCCGAGAACCCTTCGATGCGCGACGCCACGATCGGCGCCCCGGCGGCCAGCGCTTCGAGAAGGACCATGCCCATGCTCTCGCCACCGGTGTTGGGGGCACAGTAGATGTCCGCCGCCTTGAAATAATGCGGCTTCGCTTCGTCGGGCACGTAGCCCGTAAAGACGACGTCCGGCAGCCGGTTTCGCTCGACATACAGCTCGCACACCGAACGCAATCCGCCGTCACCACCCACGACAACGAGCCGGGTATCCGGAAAATCGCGTTTGACCCGTGCGAACGCTTCCAGCAGGAACGGCAGCCCTTTCCGCTTCTCGAGCCGGCCAAGAAAGAGGATATTCCGCTTGCCGTCCGCAAAGTCAGCAGTCGGGCTTCCATTCGCGAAGAAGCCGCAGTCCACCCCATTCGGGATGATCCGATACCGGCCGGCGAAATGCTTACCGATAAGGCGCAACGCAGCCCCAGAGACCGCTATGCGCCCGTGAATCCGCCCCCACCATGGCCGGATGATGTACTTCGAGTAGGCGTACAGGCGGCTGCCGCCTTCCCTTGCAGCGTGGAACGTGGCTATGTTGGTAGCGTTCGAGTAGCGGAGGAACTGGAACGGCAGCAGGGGCATGAACGGCTCGTGCACGTGTACGACGTCGAAGTGCTCGCGCCCGCAAAGCTGCTTAACCCGCGGCCCCAGATCGTACGAAAGGGAGACTTTGGCGACTGACCCCGTCGCGGGCAGCCCGAAAGCGCTCTCGCCGATTACGGTGACGCATCCTTCGTTTCGCTCGGGCCGCGATGAAGGCGCCACGATCCGCACGTCGTTACCGGCGGCCTTCAGTCGCTCGGCCAGCGGCGCAATGTGCAGATTGACGCCGCCCGGCGTCGCCCAATCGTACGGCGTTACGAGTGCAATCTTCATCTTGTCATTCTGAGCACCGGCCACGTTCGAAAACAACGAGAGCGCCTACGCGAAGGAATCTGGCGGCGTAGCGATGTGCGAACGGCATCCGCTGCGTCACCGGTGCCATGTTTCACGCGCCTATCTTAGCGCGAGCGAAAGATCCGCCTCACAAAGCTCCGCGCGGTAGGCCCCAGCCCCATCGCCCGCGGCGTCGCACAGATGCCCCGCCACGTCTGTCGCGCCATCTGTCGTATCCCGATACTCTGCCAGTCCACGGGCGCCCCGTATACAGCACGAGTCGTCCTCGCCGTGATCGCCCGCTTCAGATCGGCAGCCGAGCGCCCCTCAAACTGGGTGTACGACGACCCGACGGCCTGCAGGAAGTGCGCGTCGCTCCCGCCCAGCTCGGCCATCTCCAATAACCGGTTGAGCGCCGCCGCCCGCCCGTTGCTTACGCGCGCCGCCGGCGAACAGCAGGCGACTTCGATCCCATCCAGAGAGCCAACGAAGCCCCGCAGCGTTTGCTCCCCGATGCTTCGCGTGAGCCAGCTCATCGGGTGCGGCACCACGCATAGACCTCCTTGCCGATGCACGTCCTCCACCACTCGTTCGAGCGGACGCAGCGATTCCATTGGCTCATCAACGTAGAGCGCGAGCAGATGTCCTTCGATCGCGGTGACCTCGATGCCCGTGACCAGCTCGAACCGGTAGCTCCGTTTCGCCCACTGATCTCGAGCAGCCAGCGCCCCCCGCACGTCGTCGTGGTCAACTATCCCTATTATGTCGAGGTCAGTCTCGCTCTCCACGTAGTCGAGCAGCTCCGGCACGTCCGCCATCCCGTCACTGAACGACGTGTGTATGTGCAAGTCAGCCTTGCCCGCGTCATCCTGAGCGCCGACCACTTCTTTGAGTGGAATTGGGCCGCTTAGCGAAGGGATCTGGCGGGGGGCCAACCTTCGACCGGCGCTCCGGAACGTCGCGCCTTCGCCTGACGTAACTCTTAGCCGAGACATCTTCCACCCACGACCGTTCTCACTGGATCTTCTCCGCCACTTCTGCCGCGTTCTCAGCGGCCGGCGATGGCTGCGCGTCCCATATCCTCTCGATCACCGCCCACTGCCCGGGATCCTCGCGCAGCCGGCGCTCGAGACGTTCGATGTATTCTCTCGTCCCGGCGACAACATCCGCATGGGTGTCGCCCGTGCGTCTCAGCATGAGTGGCTCCTCGACCCAGCCCTCGATTCCATATTTCCCCCTGCGCGCGCTAAAGCACGGAATTACCGGCGCTCCTGTCCTAATCGCGACTTCGATCGGCCCCGTGGGCATCAAGGCCGTCTTACCGAAGAACAGCATCGCTTCCCTCGGCCCCTCAATGTCGCGGTCTCCCATCAACGCGACGACGCCGCCGCGCTTCAGCGTCTGAAGAACTCGCTTCACGTTCCCACGGGTCACGGGCCCGAACGTATGCCCCTTGCTCGCCCGGTACTCGTCCATCAGCTTCGACATTCGCGGATGCACCCGCTCCGTAAGAGCGAAGACGGGGATACCGAGATGCGCGAACGCCTGCATGGCGAGCTCAGGGTTTCCATAGTGCGCGCTCAAGGTGATCACGCCTTTTCCCTCCGCGATTGCGGGCCGCAGGTACTCGTCCAGACCGTGGAAGACGAACCGCTTCTCGAAGAATGCCCGAAGGTCCATCCTAGGTAGATGTGCCACATCAGCGTAATACAGCGCGACGTTACGAAGCACCTGCTTCGCCGCACGTCGCACTTCTGCCTCCGGCGCGTCCGGCATGACGTGTCGCATGTTCTCGTGGATGTTCCGCCGCACCGTCGGCACCAGATGGTACGCCGCCCACGCAGTCGTGCTCATCAACGCATAGAGAAAAGAAAGTGGCAGCCGCCCCAGCGTATGAAATGTCACCCAGTAAAGGAGGAACTTCAGCATTGGCTCGCTATGGAACGCGCCCCATTTGTACTGAGTTTATCGAAGCCCTCTTTCTGCGTCAGCGCGGCGGAGGGTTCGCTCGGTCAGCCGTCCCTCACTCCGCCTGATAGTACTCCGCCCCCAGATGCGTGATCTGCTCCTCGCCCATCAGCCAGCGCAGCGTGTTCTTCAGCTTCGTCTGCTGGATAAAGAGGTCGTGCTCCGGGTAAACCGTCGACTCGTGTTGGGGGCTTTTGAAGTAGAACGAGAGCCACTCCTGGATGCCCTTCATTCCGGCTCGTTGTGCCAGATCGAGGAATAGCACCAGGTCCAACACCAGCGGCGCGGCAAGGATCGAGTCGCGGCAAAGAAAGTCAATCTTGATCTGCATGGGATAGCCCAGCCAGCCGAAGATGTCGATGTTGTCCCAACCCTCTTTGTTATCACCGCGCGGCGGGTAGTAGTTGATCCGGACCTTGTGGAAGATGCTGCCGTAGAGCTCTGGATACACGTCCGGCTGCAAGACATATTCGAGCACGCCCAGCTTGGACTCCTCCTTCGTCTTGAAGCTCTCCGGGTCGTCCAGCACCTCCCCATCCCGGTTGCCGAGAATATTTGTCGAGTACCACCCGTTCACTCCGAGCATCCGCGCCTTGAGCATCGGCGCCAGCACCGTCTTCATCAGCGTCTGGCCCGTCTTGAAGTCCTTCCCGCAGATCGGGACCCCTCGCTCATCCGCCAGCGTTACCAGCGCGTGTGTATCTACTGTCAGGTTCGGGGCACCATTGGCGAAGGGCACTCCCTCCATGAGCGCCGCCCACGCGTAGATCATCGACGGCGCGATGCTCTCGTCGTTCGCCTGCATTGCCGCCTCAAAGTTCTCGAGATTGCGATGCACCTGCCCCGGCTCGAGGAAAATCTCCGTGGATGCGCACCAGATCATTACCAGCCGGTCGCAGCGATTTCTCTCCTTGAAGTCGCGAATGTCCTGGCGGATCGCCTCCGCCGCCTCCATCTTCGTCCCCGTCTGCTTGACATTGATCCCTTTCAGCCGCTTCACGTAGAAGTCGTCAAATACCGCAGCCATCGGCTCGATCGTCTTGAGAAAGTCCGCAATCGGCTCGACGTGTTCGTGCCGGTCGAGAACTCCGCAATTCGCCGCCGCCTCGTAGGCGTTATCTGCGATGGGGTCCCACGCGCCGAACACAAGCTGGTCCAGCTCAGCGAGCGGCACAACCTCGCGCACCAGCGGCGTCCGTCCTTCCGTCCTCTTCCCCAGCCTGATCGTCCCCATCTGCGTCAGCGACCCAATCGGGCGGCCTGTCCCCCGGCGAGCATGCTCGACGCCCGCGATCAACGTCGACGCCACAGCTCCCAGCCCGACCAGCAGCACCCCCAGCTTCCCACTCGCGGGCGCGATGTCATGCGAATCCATTGCCACAAAATCCCTCGCTTCCAGGGCGATTCCCCTCTGTCGGGCTAGCGACATGAGCGGCCCGTGCCACTGCGCCGGGATCCTGCCCGTTGTCGCCCAGTGCTCGACTGTGCTCTGCCGTCTGCCGAGCAGCCCAGCTAGAGCACTCTGCCCGCCGAAACGCTGGATGACACGTTCGGCCGGCTTAGTTTGCGTGTTCACACGGGCTATCGTAACGAATTTTTCGTTAGGCGACAACCACGAAGAGCAGCGCTGAGAGAATTCGGCTCCTGGCTGCAGTCCCGGGATAGACTACCCGAATCCGCTTATGCGTTTCGCAATCCGCTGCCAGTCAATCCACTCAGGCTCGACGACCCTTAATCTGACCCAAACACCTTCCGCGGACGCCACAACCCAGTAACGCCCTCGTATACCACCACCGCGACCAGGCCGCCGTCTTCCGCGTACGCTCGGTGCAGCCGCCCGTCCTCAACGGCGGCGCTCGTTAGCCGTTCCTCATCGATCCGCACCGCCTGCCCGTGGCGAATATCCTTCTCGTCCTCGATGTGCAGCGTAATTGCCGGCAGCTCCGTCAGCCCGCAGTCCAGCGGCAGCACCATCTCTCGCCAATCACCGGTCTCGAACGCCCCCACGAGCTCCGTAGGCGCGACCGCCGAATCGACCGAGAATTGCCCCACCCGTGTCCGGTCGAGCGCCACCAGGTGCCCTCCGCACCCCAGCGCCTGTCCGAGATCGTGTGCCAGGCTGCGAATGTACGTCCCCTTTCCGCACTCCACCTCGATCACAACCTCCGGCGACTCGAACTCCAGCAGGCGGATGGCATATATGCGCGCGAGCCGGGACCGCAGCGCCACCGCCGCGCCCTTACGCGCCAGCCGGTACGCCGGCTGGCCATCAACCTTCACCGCGCTGTAGGCCGGCGGTGTCTGCTCGATCTCCCCAGCGAACACCTGCAGCGCGCTCTCGACTTCCCCCCGCATGACCTCGACCGCTCGTTCTGGACCGGTCGGATTGCCCTCGGCGTCGTACGTCTCGGTCGCGAACCCAAGTCGCACCGTTGCGCGATATGTCTTCGGCAAGTCCATCAGGTACTCGCTGATCCGCACGGCCTGCCCTAGCAGCACCAGCAGCACCCCGGACGCCATCGGGTCGAGCGTCCCCGCATGCCCGGCCTTCTTGGCTCCGGTTCCCTTTCGGACCAACCTTACGATGTCAAAAGACGTCGGCCCGGCCGGCTTATTTACGTTCAGTACGCCAGAAACTATCGGCAATGACCCACTGACAACTGACAACCGACAACCAATAACTAGCCGCGTTCCTTTTCCCGCGACACCTGCCGCATCAAGTCCAGCACGCGGGCTGCCTCCTCTATCGTCTCGTCCAGCTCGAAATGCAGGTGTGGCACCCGCCGGATGCGAATGCGCTCGATCAGGTGCCGTCGCAAAAAAGGCGCCGCGTGCCTCAAGGCCGCCACCGTCGACGCCTTCTCCTCGGCGTCACCCAGCACGCTCACGTAAGCATCCGCATTCTCCAAATCGGCCGAGACGTTCACCCGCGTAATGCTCATGATCTCGCCGACGCGCGGATCGCTCAGCTCCGTCCGGATCAGGTGCGATAGCTCTTCTCGAAAAAGATGGTTGAGGCGCTGCACACGCCGGCTCATGGCTCGATTATTATAAGGCGCTTCGAAGTATCATCCTGAGGCACCGCTTAGGGCATCTAGATGAACAGCGAAAAATGATCCCGCATTCACCATTTCACATGCCCCGAAGCGAAGCATCTTTCATCCCGAAGACGAATTCGCCTGCGATGCAGGAGGATACCCTCACGAGGCCGTCAGCAGGCGTTGACTCGGTCGGTCTTTCGAACTGGAGAGGCGCAGGCCGGCGCAGACACGCTGCCCACAATAACCGTCGAGGAGCGTCTAGCCCTTCTGCTCCGTATGGAAGGCCTCGATGACGTCGCCTTCCTGAAAGCGGTCGAACCGCTCGACGCCGATACCGCACTCGAGCCCGGCCGTGACCTCCCGCACATCGTCTTTGAAATGGCGGAGGCTTGATGTGCGCGAGGTATGTATGATCTCACCCTCCCGCAGCACCCGCAGTAGCGAATTCCGCCGGATAACGCCGTCCGACACTGAGCAGCCCGCAATGCGACCGCCGCGCACCCGGAAGATCGCTCGCACCTCCGCGTGCCCGTCAACAACCTCCAGCGTCACCGGCTCGATCAATCCCTTAACCGCCCGGTCGATGTCTTCGATTAGCTCGTAGATGATGCGGTAGTTCCGAAGATCAATACCCTCGTTTTCGGCCAGCCGGCGGCCGCCGGGGTCCGCCTTCACGTTGAAGGCGACAACGATCGCGCGAGAGGCGGCTGCCAGCATTACGTCTGACTCGCTTACCGCGCCGGTCCCCGTGTGAATGATATTCAACCGCACCTCTGGCGTGCTCAGCCGCTCCAGCGAGCCCCGGATCGCTTCGACGCTGCCTTGCACATCGGCTTTGATTACGACGTTCAACTCCTTCGTCCGTCCCGCCGCGATCTCTCCGGACACCGCTTCCAGTGTTACCCGATGCGGACCGCCGTCCGTGCTCTGCCGCCGGCGATCCTCAGCCAGCTCGCGCGCCGTTCTCTCGTCTTCGACGACGATGAACGGCTCGCCCGCCCGCGGCACCGAATCGAGCCCCATGATCTCCGCAGGCATCGCCGGCGTCGCCTCGCTGATGCGCCCGCCTCGATCATCGAACATTGCCTTGAGCTTGCCCCAGCTCTCCCCAGCCACCACCGCGTCGCCCACTCGCAGGGTCCCCTTCTCGACTATCACTGTCGCCATCGGTCCGCGGCTGGCGTCCTTTTCCGCCTCGATGATCGTGCCTTCCGCCGGTCGGTCTGGGTTGGCCTTCAACTCCGATATCTCGGCCACAAGCTGGATATGCTCTAGCAGGTCGTCCAGCCCTTCCTTAGTCTTCGCCGAAACCGGGATCGCCGGGACATCGCCTCCGAACTCCTCGATCAAGACTTCTTGCTGAATTAGCTGTTGTTTGACCCGGTCGGGCGCGGCGGCCGGCAGGTCGGTCTTGTTGATCGCGATGATAATCGGCACTTCGGCGGCTTTCGCGTGCGCGATCGCCTCGATCGTTTGCGGCATCACGCCGTCGTCCGCCGCGACGACGAGCACGGCGATATCCGTGACGTTCGCCCCCCGAGCACGCATCGCGGTGAAGGCCTCGTGGCCCGGCGTATCGATAAACGTGATCTTGTGACCGTTGACCTCCACCTGGTAGGCGCCGATGTGCTGCGTGATGGCGCCGGCCTCTTGCGCGGTCACGTTCGTTTCGCGGATAGCGTCCAGGAGGCTCGTCTTACCGTGGTCGACATGCCCCATTACCGTCACCACCGGCGGCCGTGCCTGCAGCTTCTCCTCTGCCTCGCCCGCTTCTTCCTCAGCCACGGCTACTGCCGTACCGGCTGTCGCCCCACCCTCCTCCGGCTGCGGTTCAAAGCCCAGTTCCTGCGCCACGGAGGCTGCCATGTCGTAGTCAACGCTCTGGTTGATAGCGGCCATCACGCCGCGCTTCATCAGCTCCTTGATCACATCGACAGGCGTCGATCGCAGCAGCTCGCCCAGCTCTCGCACGGTAATCGTGCGCGGAAGCCTAACGACGTTCGCCCCGGCCGTGGTTCCGTCGGCCCCGTTGCTGTCCGCGCTCATGCGCCGGGCTCCACCGGAAGCTCTTCAGCGTAGCCCTTCAGTGCTTCGAGGCTCGCCGGCGAAATTGCCACGTTGAGGGAGCGTTCAAGCCGCTTCTTCTTCAAGGCGGCGTCCCAGCAGGGACGGTTCGCGCAGAGGTATGCGCCACGCCCGGCCGCTTTGCCGGTAGGGTCAACCCGCACCTCGCCGTCCAGGCCACGGACGATGCGCACAAGTTGCCTTTTCGCGTTTACGGACCCGCACCCGACGCACGTGCGCTGCGGCACTCGACGTGGTGGCAGGCGGGAGCGGACGGCCGCCTTAGGCATCGTTCTCGCCGTCGCCGTTGGTCCCGCTGTCCCAACTGTAAGCCGCGTCTACATCGATGTCTTCGTCCTCATCCACCACGGCGAGACGGCGCGCCCTCTTGGGCGCCTTTTTCGCCTTGCCTTCGGCTTCACTTTCGCGCTCGGCCTTCTCGGCCCTTTTAGACTTCTTCTTCTTAGCAGGCGCTTCCTTGCTAGCGACTTCCTCCGCGAACCGTATCCTGGGCCCTGCCGCGGGCGCTTCTCCTTCCGCGGCCGGGGCTTCTGCCGTCGCGGCCACAACCTCTTCGGCCGCGGCCTTCTCCGCGCCCTCGATCACCTCTTGCCACGGCTGCACCGTCTCCGCATGAGGCGCGGCCTCGGCCGCCGCCGGCGTCGTCCGTGCGCGCGTCTTCGGCGCGGGCGGCGCTGCCGCCAGCACCTCTTGCATCGCCGACTCCGGCTTGATGTCGATCCGCCAGCCGGTCAGCTTCGCGGCGAGGCGGGCGTTCTGGCCCTCTTTACCGATGGCGAGCGAAAGCTGCCGGTCGGGCACCACCACCGAAGCGGTGTTGTCCTCTTCGCTTATTCGAACCTGAAGCACTTGTGCCGGGCTCAAAGCATTGCCTACAAAGCGGGCCGGGTCCGTATCCCACTGGATCACGTCGATGCGCTCCCCGTTCAGCTCGTTTACGATGTTCTGTATTCGAATCCCGCGTAGCCCCACGCACGACCCCACCGGGTCCACTCCGTCCTGCCGCGCTGCCACTGCCACCTTGCTCCGAAACCCCGCCTCGCGGGCGATCGACTTAATCTCGACCACCCCACGGTAGATCTCAGGGACCTCCAGCTCGAATAGCCGCCGCAGGAGATTCTTGTGCGTCCGCGAAAGTACCAGCTGCGGCCCGCGAATGGACCGATGCACCTCGAGCAGGTAAAGCTTCAGCCGCTGCCCCACTCGGTAGTGCTCATTGCGCACCTGCTCGGCGGCGGGAAAGATCGCTTCCGTCTTGCCCAGATCGATGACGAGATGATTTCCTTCCGCTCGCTGGACGACACCCGAGACGATATCCCCTTCCCGGTTCGAGAACTCCTCGAACACCATCTCGCGTTCCGCTTCCCGCAATCGCTGCAGCACCACCTGCTTCGCGGTCTGCGCGGCAATGCGGCCCGCCTGGGATGGGTGAACCTCATCCCGCAGCACATCCCCGGGCATGACGTCCGGCTTTCGTTTACGCGCCTCCGGCAGTCCGATCTCGATTTTTTCGTCGGCCACGTCCTGCACAACCGTGCGCTCTAGGTAGACGTGGTGATCGCCGCTGTCCCGATCGATGCGGACAGCCACGTTGCCGCCGAGATCGGTGTCCTTCTTATAGGCGGACACGAGCGCCGCTTCCATCGCCTGATAAACAACTTCTGGCGGCAGATTCTTCTCCGCCGCCAGCTGCTTGATGGCGATGCTAAATTCGCTTTTCACGCCGGCATTTCCTCCCAACGCCCGCCCTGCACAAGGCCAAAAAAAAGTGGGTACCAGCCCCACTCCAAACAGAGCGCTATTACACCGTCAATATAGCACCGCCCCGCATACCTGACAAGCGTCCCCAGCCGTCAATTCAGGCACCGGAGAAGCGTGGCTCGAGCCATTCGCACCAATCACTCCCCGCAAGACCCCCTCAGCCAGCCCCGGCTATTCGCTTATTCGCTACCCATTGGCTGACTAAACCCTCAGCGCCTCCCTCACAGCCCCCACTGCATCGCCGACCGGCGCCGTCCGGCTCTCCCCCGCGGTCCGGCCCTTCAATTCGACCACGCCCTTCTCCAGGTTTCGCGGGCTCACCGTCACCCGTAGCGGCATCCCCAGCAGATCCGCGTCGTTGAACTTTACTCCCGGCGTTTCGTCCCGGTCGTCGTACAGCACAGGAATGCCGGCGTCCGACAGTTCCTCGTACAGGCGCTCGGCCACTTCGCGCACGTCCGGCTTGTCCGGGTGGATCGCGACCATATGCACGTCATAGGGCGCGAGCGACCGGGGCCAGACGATCCCCGCCTCATCGTGGTTAGCCTCGACAACCGCCGCCAGGAGCCGCTCCGTGCCGATCCCGTAGCTACCCATCACAACCGGTTGCGGCTTTCCCTCGCGGTCCAAGAACGTCGCCCCCATCGCCTCGGCGAACCACGTACCGAGCTTGAACACCTGTCCCATCTCGATCCCCCGCCGCAAGTCCATCGGCGTCCCGCAGTTCGCGCAGCGATACCCCTCCTTCGCCAGCGCGATGTCCGCAACGATGTCCGCCTCCCAGTCCCGCCCGAAGTTCACGTTCAGCAGGTGCTTGTCCAGCTTGTTCGCCCCCGCCACCAGGTTCCGCTCCCGCGTTACCAGATCATCCGCGACCACCCGCATTCTCGCAGTTCCTTGTTCGTTGTTCCCCGGTTCAGCCCCGAGGCCCACGGCCGACGCGCTCCCCGCCACAAACCCCGCCTTCATCGCCTCCGCTTCCTCCATATACCGCAGTTCGGCCGCCCCTAGAACATTCCGGAGCTTCGCCTCGTTGACGTCCATATCCCCACGAATAGCAACAAACACCGGTTGTACCGTTGTTCCCTGTTTCTTGCTTCCGGCCCCCTCCGCCGCGAACGCGGCGGAGTAGAAAACCGCTTTGCACGTCCGGCTCTCCGGGACGCCAAGATGCTCCGAAAGTGCCGCTATCGTGTACAGCCCCGGCGTGTCGATCTCCTCCACCGGCTTGGGCGCCTCATCTGCGTGCGCCGGCTCCTTCACAAACTCCGCCACTTCGGCATTCGCCGCGTAGCCGCAGTTCGGGCAGAAGAGGCAGGAATCCTCCCCGTGGTCCGTCAGGTAGATGAACTCGTGCGTGTCCTTCCCGCCCATCGCGCCCGAATCCGCAAGCACGGGAACCGTGGGCACCCCGCATCTATCGAAGATGCGCTGGTAAGCGCCGAACATCTTCTGGTAGCTCACGTCCAGCCCCTCCCAATCGGCGTCGAACGAATATAGGTCCTTCAGCGTGAATTGCCGCAGCCGGATCAACCCGCCGCGCGGCCTCGGCTCGTCCCGAAACTTCGAGGCGATCTGGTAGATCAGCGCCGGCAGGTCCCGGTATGACCGCACGTTCCGCTTGAACAGCTCGACAGTCACCTCTTCGTGAGTAGGGCCTAGCACGAAGTCCCGGTCGCGGTGGTCTTTTACTCGAAAGAGAATGTCCGCCATCGACTGGTCGCGCCCCGATGCCTGGTACACCTCGATGGGGAGCAGCGAGGGCATCATGATCTCTTGCCCGCCCTCGCGGTCCATCTCCTCGCGAATGACCTGCTCAATCTTTCGCAGCACCGCCCTGCCCAACGGCAGGTGGCTGTATATTCCGGCCACCAGCGGCGCGACCATTCCCGCCCGCAGCAGCAGCCGGTGCGAAGGCGTTTCGGCCTCTGACGGGACTTGCCGCAGTGTCTCGCCGAAAAGCGTCGAGAATCGCATGGCCGTAGCGTAGGGGCGAGCCTGACGAGTGGTCAAGCGCCGCCCGCAAGCCAATTGTCGGCAGGCCTCCGCCAATCCGGCGGCGTGCCCCGCTGTTTAGCCGTTCCCTTCCCCGCAGCCCCCGATATCTGCCCTTAGGGCGCCCCTGCTGCTACCTTCTGGACGCCGCTTTTAACGTCACCCAGCCCGCGCAGAGCAGAACACCTCCGGCGACGAATAGCATCATCACGAAAGCCTTAGTGTCTGCTCCTCCGGTCGGGGGTAGCAGCGCTGGCAACGCCGCCGGTGTCTGCTGTGGCGATGACACCACTCGTAGCACCGCCGTCGGCGCCGACGTAGCGCTCACCGAGGGCGACGCCGTTGCACCAAGCGCTGCCGTCGCCGTCGGCGTGGCGATTAGCGTCTCCGTCGCCGTCGGGGTGGCGGTTGGCGTCGGCGTGGGAGTTTCTGCGCCTGTCTCCGTAGGCGTTGGCGTCGGTGTTGGCGTTTCCACTGGCACCGTTGGCGTCGCCGTCTCCCCCGCAGGTGTCTCCGTTGCCGTGGGCGTCGCCGCGGGCGTCTCCGTCGGCGTGGGCGTCGGCGTCGGCGTTTCTACCCCTGTCTCCGTAGGCGTTGGCGTCGGCGTGGGCGTTTCGGCGCCTGTCTCCGTTGGCGTTGGGGTCGGCGTCGGCGTTTCCGCCGGCACCGTCGGCGTCGCGGTCTCGCCCGCAGGCGTCCCCGTTTCCGTCGGCGTCGCCGACACCTCTGTGGCAGTCGGCGTAGGCGTCGGCGTGGGCGTTTCGGCGCCCGTCTCCGTTGGCGTCGGCGTCGGTGTTGGCGTTTCC
>Ga0209690_1000040_pt1 | contig 55696 bp, 56 predicted proteins | sample GraSoiAngelo_150_FD_186164 | JGI IMG/M metagenome (GOLD analysis project Ga0209690, IMG submission 186164) | Grasslands soil microbial communities from the Angelo Coastal Reserve, California, USA - 14_1009_09_40cm (SPAdes) (version 2) | ecosystem: Environmental > Terrestrial > Soil > Grasslands ... | reverse complement strand
GGCACGGTCGCCTCGGAGACCGCGCTGATCATCTTCGCGCCGTGGCGGATGATGCCGCGCTTCTCAACGTCGGTGCCGATCATGAAACCGGGAACGTCGGCGAGAAAAAGGAGTGGGATCTCAAACGCGTCGCAAAGCCAGATGAACCGCGCCGCCTTGTCGGCCGAATCATTGAACAGCACGCCACCCTTCTGCATGGGCTGGTTGGCCAGGATGCCGACCGCATGGCCGTCGAGCCGCGCGAATCCCGTCAGCACCTCTTTCGCGAACAGCTTCTTGATCTCGACCCAGCTGTCTGCGTCGATGATCGCGTCGACCACCTTGCGCATGTCGTAGCCGCGGTTAGGCTCTTGCGGGATCAGCTCGCTGATCGGTTTCGAGCCTGCACGCGCGGGTTTCGCATCGCATCGAGGAGGCTTCTCGCCGGAGCGCTGCGGCATATATCGGAAGTAAGCCTTGGCGAACTCGATCGCTTCCCGGTCGTCCGCCACCAGGGCGTCGCCGCATCCGCTCTCGGTGCAGTGCATGCGCGCGCCGCCAAGCTCCTCGAGCGTCACCTTCTCGCCGACCACGACCTCGACCATTCGCGGCGAGCCGAGGTACATCGAGGCGTTGCCTTCCACCATCACTACCACGTCGCAGAACGCGGGGATGTAGGCGCCACCCGCGGCGGAGGGGCCCAGCAGCAGACAGATCTGCGGGACCAACCCGGAGAGCTGCACCTCGTTGAAGAAGATCCGGCCGGCGTGCCGGCGTCCAGGGAACATCTCAATCTGATCGGTGATGCGGGCACCGGCCGAGTCGACGAGATAGAAGAGCGGCACGCGAATGCGGTTCGCAGTCTCCTGGATGCGGACGATCTTCTCCACTGTGCGCGCGCCCCAGCTGCCCGCCTTGACCGTCGGATCATTGGCCATCACCGCGACCTGGCGGCCGTCGATCATCCCCAGCCCGGTGATGACCCCGTCGGCCGGCAGCTCCTCGGCCAGCACGTTGGCGAACAGCCCGTCCTCCACGAATGAGTCCTTTTCGAGCAAGAGGTCGAGCCGCTCGCGTGCGGTCAGCTTGTGCTGCTCGCGCAGCTTGGGCAGGTAGCGCGTCCCGCCCTTGCGGGCCTTCTCGCGCAGCTCTCGGTAGCGCGAGCTCACTTACCTTTGAAGTCCGGTTCGCGCTTCTCGAAGAACGCCTTGATACCCTCCCGTGAATCCTCGGTCTGGGAGACGAGCAGAAACTGGCCGTGCAGGTAGTGCAGCGCCGCGCGGAAGTCCATGTCCTCCTGGCGGTAGAAGGAGTCGCGTCCGAGGCGGAGCGCGACCCCAGACTTCTTGGCCAGGGCGTCCGCGATCTCTGCCACGGTCGGGTCGAGGAGCTCGTGACCGACGACCCGGTTGATGACGCCGATCGACTGCAGATGTGTCGCGGTCCAGCGGTCCCCTAGCATCTCCATCTCGAGCAGGACCTTGCGTGGGATGCTGCGCGTGAGGATGGCCTGGATCATCATCGGCCAGATCCCGACGTTGATCTCGGGTGTGCCGAAGGTGGCGGTGTCGACGGCGACGAGCAGGTCGCACGCGCAGGCGAGGCCCAGGCCGCCGGCGAGTGCGTGGCCGTTGATTCGACCGACGATCGGCTTGCCGAGCTCGGCCATCAAGATGAACAGCTCGACGAAAAGATCACGACTGCGGTAGCGCTCGAGGGCGCTCATCTCACTGTCGAAGCTCGTGAGGTCGGCGCCGGCGCAGAAGACGCGGCCCGCACCGGTAAGGACGACAACTCGCACGTCCTCCTCCGCCCGGCACCAGCGAAAGGCCGCCGCGAGGTCGCGGAGCATGATCGCGGACAGCGGGTTGCGCTGTTCAGGACGATTGAGGGTGAGGGTGGCGACGTGCTTTTCAACGCTGAGCAGGACTTGCTCGAAGGTCGGTTTTTCCGTCACGGCACTTAGCCTAGAACTCCGACCGCGATGGCGACGCCGACCAGGATAAGCACCCCGCCCCCGATCTCCTCGCTCCATTCCTCCGCGCGTTTGCCGAGGTGGTGGCCCAGCTCGAGGCCGACGAGGGTCATGACGATGCTGACGACACCGAAGGTGATCGCGGCGAGCCACAGGTCGACCGGATAGACCGCCAGCGCGAACCCGACCGCCAGGTTGTCGATGCTGAGGGCCAGCGCCGTGACAAGCAGACCGCGGACGCTCATCTCGACATGCTGGGTCTGGTCTTTCTTGAGCACGCGCTCCTGGAAGAGCGTGTAGGCCCCGGTCAGGATCAGGATGCCGCCCCCGACGTACTTGCCGTACTGGCCGAACACGCCGGCCACGCTGTGACCGACCAGCAGGCCGACCACCGGCATGAAGGCCTCGAAGAAGCCGAAAGCGATCCCAACCCTGACCCGAGTCTGGACGCTGATGCCGCTCAGCCCGATCCCAATTGCGCCGGCGAAGTTGCTCAGGCCCACGGACACGCTGACGAGAAGCAGGCTGAGAATCGCGTGCACGCGGTAAGGCTAAGCCAGGCGACTAAATACCGCCTGCAGACGAATTGTTAGGCGATATGACCGCACTCCTTAACAAAAATACTTTGATTGCCTTATTTAAGGTCGGCAAAATTGCATAGAACCTACAACCGCTCTTGTCACCCAAAGTTAGGCCCACAATCGCTTAAAGCACACAACCCGCCCGCCCCAGAAACTCATGAAGGTCAAGACACGCGTTGCCGCCGCGACCTCGTTTGCGTCCAACCACGACTCCTCGCTCGACCTCGACAAGCCCATATTCACGCTCAGCGTGGCCTCCGAAATCCTCGAAGTTCATCCGCGCACTTTGATGATGTACGAGCACTTGAGCATGATTTCGCCCAAGCGCACCGTTACAAATCGAAGGCGCTACTCGCGCCGGGACGTGATGAAGCTCCAGGCCATTCAGACGCTGACCCGAGAACATCGCGTCAATCTCGCTGGCGTTCGCTACATCCTCGCGTTGCTCAAACGGTTGCACAACGCGGGAGTAGAACCCCCGGAAGACCTGAAGAACCTGGACGTGACCCAACTCGACGTCTAAGCAACCACCTGGTTTGAGGGAAAGGCAACAAAGAGGCAAATGTCAAAGAAGAGAAGGCGTTTAGAGATCAAGGTCGACCCGATTCCGGCGATGTACATGGAAGAGACGGCCTCCTGCCCTGTCTGCGGCCGCGATGCGCAGGCGATCGGCCGGCGACACGTTCAGATCGTGTTTCGCTGCGACGGCTGCAAGGTCGTGTTCAAGCGCAACCGGCACTGGCCGTACATCTACTAGAGCTTGGCAGTCGGCGGTTGGCGATCCTCCGGCGTGCGCCGGCGCTCGCGCCGAACGGCCGCTGTCAGCAGCCCGAACCAGCCGAGGCGAGGCGCGCCGAGCAGTTCCCAGGCGCGGCCCAGCCCGATCGCGTAGGCTCCAAGGAGAAGCTCGAGCAGGGCGACCAACGCGCCGGTGTCGGACGGAGCGATCCAAATCCGGATCCCGATCGCGAACTCATAGCCGTAGATGAGCAAGCTGACGAGGAATAAGACCAGGCCGCGCCGCACAGCGCCCTGCGCGCGCCAGTGGGGCAGGAGCAGCAGCAAGCCGAGGGTTTGCAGCGTGGACGGAATCGCAATCACGGTCACCACGGGGCCGAAGGGCACCTTCGGGATGAGCGAGGCGATGGAGATGAAAAAGATGTTGGCGAGCGCGCTGAAGGCGCTGAGGGCTTGAGCCTGCCGCGCCGCGTCCGAGGTAGGCCCGAACACTCGCTCGGGCGCGATCGAGATCGAGACGAACAGCAGCCCGATCAGGACCGAGCTGACCGTGGCGCTTGTGGCCAGGAAGCTGTCGAACTGCGCCGGGATCATCAACGCGCAAGTTTGAGGCCTGTGCGCTCGTACTCTTGGTAGGGGGATGAGGCGAACAATCGGACGTACGGCGCTCTATGGGGTGCTCCTCGGGCTGGCGACAGCCGCCGTGGCGGAAGCCGTCAGGCCGCGCGGAGGGACCACCGTGCTGGTGGACTGGGATGAGGTCCGCCGCACCGCGCGGGCGCGGTTGGACAAACCCTCGATCGAAGCCGGCCGGCTCGTTGCCGCCGCGAATGCTTATCGGTCGCTCGCGGAGAAGCTGGAAAAGCCGCTTCTCAACTTTGTCGGCCCGCTGCCGAAGGGCGCGTCGCTCCCTCGATTCGAGGCGCTTGATCGCGAGGGCTGGATCGACCTGAACCTCGGCATCCTCCGGCGCGTCGTCGACCCGGTCCTGGAGAGCGGCCGGATGCCCAACTCCCTGATCGTCGAGGTCGGCCGCGCAGGGGTGAATCGCTATGTCGGTTACATGCTCGGATTCCTGGGCCACCGCGTCCTGGGCCAATACGACCCGCAGCTGCTTGGGGCCGAGCCGATGACCGGCGAGGGTCTCTACCTCGTCGAAACGAACGTCGAGGAGTGGCGGCAGCACGCGAACCTGCCGGACGAAGACCTCAGGCGCTGGCTGATCCTGCATGAGATGACGCATGCATGGCAGTTCGCGGCTCATCCGTGGCTGCGCCCGCAGATGGAAGAGTCGATGCGGGCGCTCATCGATTCGGTGACTCGTAGGGGTCCTACCGTCGCGCGTTTCGCGGCATTTGCCGGTGTGCTGCCCGCGCAGTGGCGGGTGATGCGCCAGGTCCAGGGCACGATGTCCGTGATCGAGGGATACAGCAACCTGGTGATGAACCAGCTTGGTTCCAAGCTGCTGCCAGGCTTTGATCGACTCGAGCGCGCCTATCGCGAGCGGAGCTCAGGCAAGAGCGCGCTCGAGGTCCTGATCTGGAAGCTGACGGGGCTCGACCTGAAGCTGCAGCAATATCAGCGCGGCGAAGCCTTCTGCCGAGCGGTCTTCGACCAGCACGGGATGGCGGTGCTGAATCGCGTGTGGGACGGGCCGGACTCGATGCCGAAGCTGAATGAGCTGAACAACCCCGCCGCATGGCACCGTCGCGTGGGCACGCCTAGTCCCGCAGCTCCTCCTGCGCGGTCTCCTCGCTGATCGGCATCACGGCAATCGGCAGGTCGCTTATATCGAAGTAGCGCACCGGCTTGTTGAGTCGCTTGGCGATTCCGACCTGCACTTTCACGCCCAGGGAGAGCCGGCCGAACACCCAGACCTCATCTGAACGGGAGAGCAGGTTGTTCATCGCCCCGCGCACGACGTCCTTGTCGACCGTGTGCATGAGGTAGTAGTCGAAGAGCATGAACGGGCTGACGGGGACCATGCCGGAATCCAGAACGAATTTCTGGATATGCGCGCGCCAGTAGAAAGATTTGTTCGACATGGCCACATAGACCAATCGCTTGGGATGGCGAAGGGTTTCCTCAGCCTGGTCGCGCGCGCTCGGTTTGGTGGTCGGCTGGAAGATCCGCTCGAGGATGTCCTCGGCCGCCTTGCCAGTGATCGCCAATCTAACCCCTTCGACCGAATGAATTAAGCGGCGGTTATCGTATCAGCCGTGCCCGTGGGCTCCCGCTTCGACCTCACCGGACGCGTTGCCCTCGTCACCGGGGCAAGCCGCGGCATCGGCAGCGCGATCGCCGAAACCCTCGCCGAGCACGGTGCCCAGGTCGCGCTGTCCAGCCGCAAGCAGGCCGACCTGGACACCGAGGCGGAGCGCATCAACGTCCTCTACCCGGAGAAGACGGTCGCCATCGCCGCCCACTCCGGGCGGCCAGAAGACCTGGGGCGGCTCGTCAAGGAAGTCATGGGGCGCTTCGCGCGCATCGACATCCTCGTCAACAACTCGGCCACCAACCCCTACTTCGGTCCCGTGATCGGCGCCGAGCTGGCTGCATGGGACAAGACCTTCGAGGTTAACCTGCGCGGCCTGTTCGTCCTGACCAAGCTCGTCTACGAAGCCTCCATGGAGGCGCATGGTGGGTCGATCGTCAACATCGCGAGCATCGGCGGTTTGCGCCCCGGCCTGGGCCTCGGCGTCTACAACATCACCAAGGCCGGCGTGATCATGTTCACGAGGCAGCTGGCGCGCGAGCTGGGTGGCAAGGTGCGCGTCAACGCGGTGGCGCCTGGGCTGATCAAGACGCGCTTCGCCGAGGCGCTCTGGGGCAACCAGGAGATCCTCGACCGCGTCCTGGCCCAAAACCCGATGGGCCGCATCGGGGTGCCCGACGAGGTGGCGGCCGCGGTGCTGTTCCTGGCTTCGGACGCGGCTAGCTACGTGAACGGTGAGGTGCTTGTCGTCGACGGCGGTGGGGGCGGCGAGCCTTAGCCTGATCCCCCAAGGCGCCGGATGTCTCGGTCAAGACGCCGTTCGCCTCGCCTTCCCCGTTCGAGGACGCGACCTGGCGGCTGTGGATGAAGTCCTCCAGCTCTTTCTCGTACTGGTAGGTGTGCCGGTCGGGCTCGTAGCGGAGGACGCGCCGCTCCTGGATGAAGTCCTCGAAAGCGGCGCGGGTGTCGCGCACGGCGCGGAAGCCGAGCTCGCGTGCGGCCTTGGTCGTCGAGAGCGTGCGGCCCCAGCGCAGCAGGTCGAGCAGCTGCGGAGAGAGGAACGCGACGCCCGCCTTCCGGATCGCGAACGCCGCCAGGCCAAGCCCGACCGGCGGCAGCAGCGGAGCGTGCAGCTTGCCCGCGGCCTTCAGCAAAGTCGACAGCGGCTCGTTGCCCGGCGGGGCGATGTTGTAGGCGCCGCCGGGGCCGCGCCTGGTCGCCAGCACCATCGCCTCGATGCAGTCGTCGCGATGGATCAGCTGGATCGGCGGGTCGTAGCCGATCACAGTCGGTACAACCTCGAGGTCGAGATAGCGAGCGAGCGGCTGCGGCTCGTTGGGGTTGAGGCTGTTGCTGAAACGCAGAGTGAGGATCGTGATGTTGGGATTGCGGACCGCGAAGTCACTCACGTACGACTCGACCTCGACGATGTCGCGAACGAACTGGTGCCGCGAGTTGACGTCAAGGCGATGGTCTTCACGCAGTCCGGTCGGAAGGTCGAAGCGAGATCCGTAGACGTGCCCTGAAGACTTGAGGACGAAGCGTCGAACCGGGCTGCCTTGGCCCGCGCAGCCGGCAAGGAGGTTGAGGGTGCCGATGACGTTCATCTCGTGCGCTCTCGCGGGATCCATGTCGAAGGAGTCGATGCGCGTAAGTGTGTGTACGACCGTGTCGATGCCGACCGCGCGCACCAGCTTGCCGATTAACGAGTGCCGGATGTCGAGCTTCAGATAGTCGGCGCGGCCGAGGTCGTGGCGCGGCTCGCGGATGTCGATGCCGATGACTTCGGCGACGTCAGGATCCTCGACCAGCCTCTGCACGACGAGCGCGCCCCACCAGCGCGCAACGCCCGTGACCAGGACGCGTCTTTTTCTCCCCACTCGACCCAAGTCTACCCAGCGATATTTTGGCGGCCGGGGTTTACCTCGGCCGCGACTGTGGCTGACCTGTCTCCCAAACCTTGCTTGGAGTGGCTACTTGGAAAATCCAAACCGAATACCGGAATGGGAGCAGCGCCTGCGGCGAAGCCGCACGCGCGATGAGGGAAAACCATCTCCCAGTTTTCCGCCATATCTTTTCAGTACGTCCGCTTTATGACATCGCGCTCCATCAGGACCACCGCCTTCGAGACCGTGTCCAGCAGCGGCGATTTCGCTTGCCGGACCGCGAACTCGAGTTGGCGCAGCAGCGAATAGAGAGCCTTCATCGCCTTGATCGCATCGCCAATGTCGACGTTGGGCGGAAGCGGGATCTTGTCGAGCGCCTCGCCCGAGGACCAGCGGTAGGCGAAATCGATGTAGTCATGCGAGGGCGAGCGGAGGTTGGGCTCGTCCAGATCCCGCTCCATGTCGGCGAACCGGAAATAGAGGGAACGGATCAGGCGCGCGGTCTGCGCGATCGCGGGCGTGGGGTAACGGCGCGGCCCGCGCTGCTGCCGGTCGCCTCTTCGCTCACGGTCCTCGGCCGCGAGCATCACGATCACGGCGCAGAGCTCCTCTGGAGCCAGGCCCTCGAACCAGCCGAGCGTCACCGCCTCGGCGACCAGGATCGTGTTCTCGCCGTAGACCCGCGCCGCGAACAGCCCCTTGTCGGTCGGCTTGTCACGGCTCAGGAAGCCCGTCTCCTCGAGAATCTTCGACAGCCGGCGCAGCTTGCGCGGATACTCGTCCATCTGGCCCCTGACCTCGCGCTGGCCCCCCTCCAGCTCCTGCTGCAGGGAGCGAATCTCGCCGTACCTCTGCAGGAGCTCCCCAAAGCGGGGCGAGCGAACGACTTTGAGCTTGCGCTGGCGCTCCAGCAGCCCTTTTGCCTCGACCTCGAGACGCTGGGCGAGGCGCCCCGCATGGCCCAGCGCACGCGACGGCCGGCCACGGCGTCCTCGGCGCTCGGCGCCCGCCTCGCGCCGCAGCCGTTTGAGCTCGATCCGGATCGAGCGCCGCCGATCCTCCAGCTTGAAGTACTGCGCGACGTCTTCGATCGACACCTCGCCGCCGTCCCACATCCGCCGGATGTCGGCCAGCTGCTCGCGAACGTTGGCCAGCCGCTCGTCGCTCGCCGCGGCCGCGAGTCGCTTCTGGAACTGGCCGAAAGACCGCTGCATCAGCGCCTCGGCTTCTTCTGGCGTGTAGACGCGCAGCAGGTTCAGCGCCATGTTGTAGCTGGGAAGGAACTTGGATTCGACGACCAGGGTCGGGCCCATCGCGACCGCGTAGATGGTCCCGACCTCGACGTCGGACTCCTTGAGGATCGCGCCGTGGCCGATGACGTCGATGCCGCGCCGGCCGGCGCGGCCCATGAGCTGTGTCAGCTCGCCAGTGGTGAGGGTGGAGAAGTTGACGCCGTCAAACTTGGTGAAGGAGGAAACGACGACCCCGCGCGCCGGCATGTTGACGCCCAGTGACAGCGTCTCGGTCGCGAACACGACCTTGATCAGCCCACGCTGGAAAAGCTCCTCGACCATCTCCTTGTGGTAGGGCAGCAGGCCCGCGTGGTGCTCGGCCAGTCCGCGCCGCAGCAGCCTCGCGTCGACCATGCGCCGGAACAGGGCCTCTTCGTCCTGGTCCTTCAAACCCTGCAGGCGCTCCGCGGCGACCCGATCGATCGCCTCCTTCTCGGCTGCGGTCGTCAGGTCGAGCTCGTGATAAGCGCACCGCTGCAGCGCCTCGCGGCAGCCCCGCCTGGAGAAGATGAAGTAGATGGTGGGGAGCATCTCGAGGCTGCGCAGCTGCTCGATGACGTGCAGCAGGTCGTTGGACGGTAAGCCGCGATAACCGCCGATGCGGTAGGAAGCCTCCTCCTCTTGCGCTGCCTTGCTCCACGTTCGCTGGTCGATGCCGCCGTCGGATTTGAAGAGCGGATAGAAGCGGTTGTTGATCGCGAGCCACATCTTCAGCTCTACCGGCCGGAGGTCGTGGAACACGGTCTCCATGCCGCCGCGGTTCTCGGCCATCCAGTCGGCGATCTCGCGGTAGTTGCCGATGGTTGCCGACAGCCCGACCAGCTTGATCGTGGGAGGGGCCTGGATGACGATCTCCTCCCATACCGATCCGCGCGGAAAGTCGTCGATGTAGTGGACCTCGTCCAGGACCACATAACGAACCAGGTCGAGGCGGCCGGGGTCTTCGTAGATCAGATTGCGCAGGATCTCGGTCGTCATCACGACGACGGGGGCGTCGTCGTTGATCGTGTTCTCGCCGGTCACGAGCCCGACCGTCGATTCGCCGTAGGCGCGGACGAAGTCGTGGTACTTCTGGTTGCTCAGCGCCTTGAGAGGCGTCGTGTACAGGACCTTGGCCCCGTCCCGCAGGGCGCGGAAGATCGCGTACTCGGCGACGATCGTCTTTCCGCTCGAGGTCGGTGCGCTGACGAGCACGCCGCCTCGGCCGCGGTCGAGCTTCTCGATCGCCTCACGCTGGAAGGGGTCGAGCGAGAACGGCAGTGACGCCTCGAACTCCTGAACGAGCGTCTCGGGCCTGACCGCCTTCACAGCGGCAGCAGCTCCGTGGACACGTCGGTGACCCGCGCCCCGTCGGCATGCGCCTCGAGGAATGAAAGGGCCGCGGCGAGAACCCGGTCGGCCTGGCGGCCGTCGGAGCTGACGGTGACGATCGCGATCTCGGCCAGCTGCCAGCGGTCCAGCTCGCCGACCTCGGCCGCCGCGACCTTGAGCTCCTGGCGGAGTCGGCGCAGCAGGCCGCTGATCACCTGCCGCTTGGACTTCAGCGACCCCGACTCAGGCAGGTGGAGGACTACCCGAGCGATCCCTATCGCAACTTTTGCGGCCAAGAAACTCCTTTTTTGAACATTTGACACAAGTCTTCATAATCATGCTGGGGAAATGCAGCGCCTGACAGCAAGGCGCGCCTTGGAGGTCGAAGATGAGCCGAGACGAGGATGCCGATAGCGGGTTTCAGCGGTTCGAGCGATTTCTCGATGAGTGGTCCCGCCGCGATTTCCTGAAACGCACGGGCGGCGCGGCCGCCTACCTCACCTTCATAGCCGGCGGAGCCGAGTTCCTCGAGGCGTGTGCCGGAGGCGGCGGCACCCAGAGCGCCACTCCCAAGAAGGGCGGCCACGTGGTGGAAGGCAACTTCACCGACATCCGCACGCTCAACTCCATGCTGAGCAGCGACACCGCCAGCAACCAGGTCATCGGCCTCATGTTCGACGGTCTCCTCAACTACAAGAAGAACGGAGACCTGGTCCCGGCCCTTGCCCAGGACCTGCCCAAGGCCTCGTCCGACGGTCTCACCTACACCTTCAAGCTGCGCAACGGCCTGAAGTGGTCCGACGGCCGGGCCCTCACCTCGGACGATGTCAAGTTCACCTATCAGCTGGCCTACGACCCGAAGTACGCCGACGTCTCCTCGCCGCGGCGCGGCGACCTGTCGAAATACATCAAGAGCATCGACACGCCAGATCCGCAGACGGTCGTCATCACCACCACCCAGGTGTACGCCCCCTTCCTGGCCAGTCACGGGCTCTACGGGATCCTGCCGAAGCACGTCCTCGGCAGCCTGGACTCGAAGGCGATCAACTCCGCGGACTTCAACACCGCTCCGTCGGTGACGAACGGGGCCTTCAAGTTCGTGAAGTGGGATAAGGGCCAGCAGGTCACGATGGAGCGCAACCCTAACTACTGGGCCGGCGCGTCGTACCTGGACCAGTGGATCTACAAGGTGCTGCCCGACTCGGTCGCGGTCACCAACCAGCTCAAGACGGGCGAGATCGACATCGGCCCCGTCGACCCGGGCCAGTTCGACGCCCTCAAGACCGTGGACTCCGTGGCGATGTCGGAGTTCCCCGTCCCGACCTTCACCTTCTATGCCTACAACCTCAACCCGGCCACCGCGGCGGGCAAGATCTTCCAGGACAAAGCGGTCCGCCAGGCGCTGCTGTTCGCCCTGAACCGCCAGCAGATCGTGACCGCGATCTTCTTCGGCCATGGCTCCGTCGCGAACTCGGTCGAACCGCCTACCTCGTGGGCGTACAAGGACAAGCCGAAAGTTCTGTACAGCTTCGACAAGGCCAAGGCCGAGTCGCTTCTCGACGGCGCGGGCTGGGTCAAGGGATCGGACGGCATTCGGGCCAAGGGCGGCGTCAAGTTGAAGTTCACAATGATCACCAACGCCGGCAACAAGCAGCGCGAATCGATGCTGCAAGTCATGCAGCAGTCGTGGCATGACATCGGCGTCGAGGCGACCCCAAGCCTCATCCAGTTTCCCCAGCTGGTCAGTCAGATCGTCAGCATCCGCACGTTCGACATGTTCCTTGTCGGCTTCAACTGGAGCGCCGACCCCGACGAGGCTCCGCTCTACCACTCGCGCAACGCGGTGCCCGGCGGGTTCAACGGCGCCGACTTCAAGAGCGACCAGGTCGACCAGATCCTCGACCAGGCGCTGTCCACCCTGGATAAGAACAAGCGCAAGGACCTGTACAGCCAGTTCCAGGACCTGATGTCCGACGAGGTGCCTTCGCCGGTCATCCTCTTCAACAACGGGATCTATGGAGTCGGCAAGCGGGTTCAGGGGACGGACTTCGGACCGTTCAACCAGTTCGGGCAGCGGCCGTGGAACCACGCGACGTGGGTCACGGACGGAAAGTGATCTTGAATTGGAGGTAGTGGAGGGGCCGCCGGGCATTATTTGTAAGGGCTGATGCTGGCCAAGTACGTCGCCCGGCGGTTCTTCGCCTCCATAGTCGTGGTCCTGGGCGTGACTTTGATCACGCTCGTGCTCATGGACCGCACTCGGGGCACCTACGTGCCCGGCATCGACCTCAACCCCGCTCTGAGGCCTGAGGACATCGCCCGGCTCAGGGCTGACCTGGGCCTCGACCGGCCTTTCTACCTCTGGTATCTCACCTGGATCTGGGGCGTGGTCCATGGTGACTTCGGCCGCTCGATGATCGACGGCAGCACGGTCATGAGCCACATCCTCGACCGGCTGCCCAACACGCTGGAGCTCACCGGCACCGCGATCATCATCGGCATCATCGTCTCGGTTCCGTTGGGTGTGATCGGTGCCCTGCGGCGCGGAAGCAAGACCGACCACAGCCTGACGGTCGTGTCGGTGGCGGGGTTTGCGGTGCCTCAGTTCTGGATGGGCCTGATGCTCATCCTGATCTTCTCCGTCACCCTCGAGCAGCACGGCCTTCCCTGGCTGCCGTCCAGCGGTGCCTTCAGCGCCTTTGCAGGAGGCGACATCCTCGACCGAATCCAGCACCTGGCCCTCCCCGCCACCGTGCTGTCCTTCTTTTACATGTCGACCTGGTCCAGGTTCATCCGCTCCAGCATGCTGGAGGTCCTGTCGCAGGACTACATCCGCACCGCCCGCGCCAAGGGCATGAGCGAGCGGCGCGTCGTCTACTTGCACGGGCTGCGCAACGCGCTCATCCCGCTCATCACGCTGATCGGCCTGGAGCTGCCAGGTCTGGTCAGCGGCGGCCTGGTGGTGGAGGTCGTCTTCGGTTGGCCAGGGATCGGCAAGCTCGCTTTCGAGCGGGCGCTCCAGTACGACTACACCACGGTGATGGGCGTCACGTTCTTCGCCACCCTGCTCGTGATCGCCGGCAACCTGCTCGCCGACCTGCTCTACGGCGTGCTTGATCCCAGGATCCGGTACGGATGATCGGGCCGAGCCGTGTGGCTGAGCTCGACATGCCGGCCGCCGGAATTGAAACCGGCGCCGCACGTCCCGCCCAGAGCTATTGGAACGAATCGTGGGAACGTCTTCGGGCCAACCGCATCGGCATCGCCGCCGGCCTTCTCATCGTCCTGTTTGCGCTGATCGCGATCATGGCGCCGCTCTTTTCTTTCGCCCTCACCCACTACCAGCCTCAGACGATCAACCTTGACGAGACGTTCATCCGTCCCGGCCTTCGCCACCTGCTCGGCACCGACGAACTGGGCCGCGACACGTTGACGAGGTTGATCTGGGGCGCCCGGGTTTCGCTCGGGGTGGCGTTCCTCACGGTGGCGATGTCGCTGAGCGTGGGAACCACGGTGGGGATGGTGGCCGGCTATTACGGCGGCTGGACCGACGACGTGTTGATGCGGCTCGTCGACACCGTGCTCGCGATCCCGGCGATCTTCCTTTTCATCTTGATGTCCATCCTGTTCCGGCCGAACGCGTTCACGCTCGCGGCAATCGTCGCCTCGGTCGGATGGGGGAGCGTGGCGCGTCTGGTGCGCGGCGAGGTACTGTCGGTCAAGCAGCGCGATTTCATCCTCGCCACCAGGTCGATCGGTGCCCGTGATGCGCGATTGATGGTGCGCCACCTGCTTCCGAATGTGCTGCCAGTGCTGATCGTCGCGGCGAGCCTGGGTGTCGGCCAGATCATCCTGATCGAGGCGGCCCTGGACTTCCTCGGCCTCGGCATCCAGCCGCCGACGCCAAGCTGGGGCAACATGCTGACGAACGCCCAGAGCTACTTCTTCCGCTCCGGATTCCTGGTCGCCTTTCCCGGGCTCACGATCTTCGTGACCGTGCTCGCGTCGAACATCTTCGGCAACGCCGTCCGCGACGCCTTCGACCCCCGACTCAAGTCATAGCGCGTCCGTGACTCAGCCCCTTCTCGAGGTCCAGGACCTGCACACGGTCTTTTCGACCAAAGACGGATTGGTCAAGGCGGTCGATGGAGTTTCGTTCGAGCTGAATCCGGGCGAGACCCTCGGCATCGTCGGCGAATCCGGGTGCGGTAAGTCGGTGACCGCGCTGAGCATCATGCGGCTGCAGCGGCCGGGCCGGATCGTCGGCGGCAAGGTGATGTTCAAGGGCCAGGACATGACCCGGATCAGCGAGTACGAGATGCGCGAGATCCGTGGCCGCGAGATCGCGATGATCTTCCAGGACCCGATGACCTCCCTCAACCCGGTCTACCGGGTCGGCTGGCAGGTCGCGGAGCCGACCCGCCTTCACCACGGATGGGACGCGAAGAGGGCGCTCGCCTCCGCGGTCAACATGCTCGGCCGGGTGGGCATTCCCTCCGCGGCCGCTCGCGCCCGCGACTATCCGCACCAGTTCTCCGGCGGGATGCGCCAGCGGGTGATGATCGCGATGGGACTCACCACCACGCCGCAGGTGCTGATCGCCGACGAGCCGACGACCGCGCTGGACGTGACCATCCAGGCCCAGATCCTCGACCTGCTCCGCCACGTCAATCGCGAGTTCGGCACCGCAACGATCCTGATCACGCACAACCTCGGGGTTGTCGCCGGCATGTGCCAGCGCCTGATGGTCATGTACGCGGGCAAGATCGTCGAAGCCGGACCTACCGCGGACGTGTTCGCGAATCCCAAGCATCCCTACACCTGGTCGCTTCTGCGGTCCATCCCGCGATTGGACGCGGAGCGGCACGAACCGCTCAAACCCATCGAAGGCCTGCCGCCGAACCTCGTCGACCTGCCCAACGGCTGCGCCTTCCATCCGCGCTGCGTGTTCAGGGTCGAGAGGTGCCAGCGCGACGTTCCCTCCCTGCTGCAGGTCGGTGACACGCAGCGCGCCGCCTGCTGGGTTACGCAGGCGGGGACGGAGCTGAAGGGTGCCTGAGACGGCTGTCAAACATCTCAGCCGCGCCTGGACGGTTAACGACCCGCTGGTATCGGTGAGCGACCTGAAGGTCTGGTTTCCGGTCGCGTCCGGAATGATGCAGCGCACGGTCGGTCACGTGCACGCGGTCGACGGCGTCGACCTGGACATCAAGGCCGGCGAGACGCTGGGTCTGGTGGGCGAGTCGGGCTGCGGCAAGTCGACCCTCGGCCGAACCGTCATCCGTCTGATCGAGCCGACCGCGGGAACCGTTAAGTTCAAGGGCGAGGACATCACGCATGTCCGCCGTGGCCATCTGCGCGCGCTGCGTCGAGAGATGGCGATGATCTTTCAAGATCCTTACGCATCGCTCGATCCCCGCCAGACGGTCGGCGACATCATCGGCGAGCCGATCGACGTCCACGGTCTTGCAAAGGGTAAGGAGCGTCAGGAGAGAATCAGGGAGCTGCTGCGGGTCGTGGGCATGAATCCTCGCTACGCCGACCGCTATCCGCACGAGTTCTCCGGCGGTCAGCGGCAACGCATCGGGATCGCGCGAGCCCTCGCCGTCGAGCCGACGTTGATCATCTGCGACGAGCCGATCTCGGCGCTCGACGTCTCGATCCAGGCGCAGATCATCAACCTGCTGGAGAACCTGCAGTCGAAGTTCAAGCTGACCTACCTCTTCATCGCGCACGACCTTTCCGTCGTCAAGCACATCTCCAACCGAATCGCCGTCATGTACCTGGGCAAGATCATGGAGATCGCACCCGGCGGCCAGTTGTACACGCGCCCGCGCCACCCGTACACGGGATCTCTGCTCTCCGCGATCCCGATCCCCGACCCGAAGATCGAGCTCCGCCGCGAGCGCATGATCCTGCAGGGCGACGTGGCGTCGCCGGTCAGCCCTCCCTCGGGTTGTCGTTTTCGGACGCGCTGCCCGCGTGCGCGCGAGCACTGCGCGGAGGAAGTGCCACCTCTCGAAGCCTTCGGGGACGAGCACAAAGCAGCATGTTTCTATCCGTTAGATTGAAAAGCACAAGGGAACCTTAGGTTTCCCTTGTGAAAACCCTCCCTCTTAGTGCGACGCGGGGCTTGGCGGCCAAGAGGACAAAGTTGCGGCCGGGATAAACCCGGCCGCGCAGGCCGCGCTGGATCTTTTAGATTGAGGCCGTGGTTGGGGAGCGGGAGGCGTTGGCGCGCGATCTTGTCGCGGCCTCATATCTGAAGGGCGACTTCATCCTTCGTTCGGGCAAGCGCTCGAACCGCTACTTCGACAAATTCCTCTTCGAGACCGACCCTGAGCTGTTGAAGCGAATCGGGCGCCACCTGGCGGAGCTCGTGCCGAAGGAGACGGAACGACTCGCGGCTCCGGAGCTCGGCGCGGTGCTGCTCGGAGGCGCGGTGTCGATTGAGACCGGATTGCCTCTCGTGCTCGTGCGCAAAGAGCCGAAGGGGTACGGGACTGGTAAGCAGCTCGAAGGTCGATTCACCGGCGGCGAGCGCGTGACCGTGATCGAGGACGTCGTCACCACCGGCGGAGATTCTCTGCGTTCGATCCAGGCATTGCGCGAGGCGAGGCTCGATGTGATTCACCTCGTGGTTGTCCTGGACCGCGGCGAAGGCGGTGAGGCGAACATCAAAGCGGCCCGCATTCCGTACTCTCCGCTGTTTCGAATTCAAGACCTGCGACTTGACTGAACTTTTGATTCGAGGCGGCACGGTCTACACGCCGGACGGTCCACGCCAGGCAGATGTGCTCGTCACCGACGGTGTGATCACACGCGTCGAGCCTGGGCTCGGCACCGACGGCCAGGTTCTGAACGCCGCAGGCATGTACGTGATGCCAGGCGCGGTCGACGTCCATGTCCACAGTCGCGACCCGGGCTTTCCGGAGAAGGAGGACTTCGCAAGCCTCACCGAAGCCGCGGCGGCGGGCGGAGTGACGGTCGTGCTCGACATGCCGAACACAGTCCCCGCAGTTGACAGCGCCGGCGTGCTCGAGGCGAAGGCCGCCCTCGCCCACAGCAAGGCGCGCGTCGACTTCGGCCTGTGGGGCCTGATGCGCTCTTCCACCACACCCGATGAGCTCGAGGAGATGGCGGCCGCGGGGGCGGTCGGTTTCAAGGCTTATCTCGCCTACTCGTTCAGCCTCAGCCGCAAGCAGGTCCTCTACGCGCCTGGCAGCGAAGACCCGGACCTCGAGCCGCCGGCCGACTACGGCACTTTGGCCCGTCTCGCGCCGGTCGTCGCCCATCTCGGGCTGCCGCTGGCGATACACGCCGAGGATCCAACCGTGCTCGCTGCGTTCCGCCGCCCGCTGCTCACCTACCAGGACCTCCTCGAGTCGCGGCCCCCGGAGGCGGAGGCCGTTGCCTTGTCGGCCGCTGCCGCGGTGGCGAGGGAAGCGGGTGCGCACCTTCATGTCGCCCATCTGTCGAGCGCGCTGGGCCTGCAGGCCGCAGAAGACGCGATGGCCATCGGCACCACGCTCACCCTCGAGACGTGCCCTCAGTTCTTGCTGCTCAGCGCGGACGATTTCGACCGCGTCGGCCCGGCGATGAAGATGCTGCCGCCGATCCGTACCGCAGCGGACCGCGCAGCGCTCGTCGACGGCCTCCAGCGCGGTGTGATCAGCATGGTCAGCACCGACCACGCACCTCACACCGACGAGGAAAAGGCGCGGCCGTTGGAGGAAGCCCCGTCCGGCAGCCCGGGGGTGCAGACCTTGTACCTGAGCTGCCTGCAGCTAGCGAAAGACATGGGCGACGTGTGGCTCGCGCCGCGTTGGGTGAGCGAGTCGCCGGCGCGGCTCGCGGGACTCGAGAACAGCAAAGGCGCCGTCGCACCCGGCTACGACGCGGACATCGTGGTCGTCGACCCGCGACGCAAGACACGCGTCGCCGCGCACGAGATGCGTTCGCGGCAGCGGCACAGCGCGATCGAAGGCAAGGAGTTCGACTTCGCTATCGCGCAGGTGTATTTGCGCGGCGAGCCGGTGGGACAGGGGAGCAAGGCGCAGGGGCGGATGGTTCGTCCGGCGCTGGTGGTGCGGTGAGGGTCGGCGCGGCGCTGGCCTTCCTGTTGATCGCCGGTTGCGGGCTGGGAGGGAGTGCTCAGGCGACGCCCTCATCCAGCCCGCTTACATCACCGCTGGCAAAGGCATCCGGCCAGCTCCACGCCCAGGTCCCCGCGCCCGCCGGTTTTCCCACTGACGTGCCGACCTACCCGGGATCCCGCTTGACCGCGGGCGCGTCGTTTGTCTCCAGCGGCCAGGCGACCTGGAGCATGGAGTGGGAGACCTTGGACGCTGTCGCGAAAGTGCAGGCGTTCTACGCGGGCAAGATGAACCGGGGTGACTGGACCATCACCTTCAGCAGCACTTCGAGCACCGCGTTCGCGGCCACGTTCGCGCGTAAGAGCAACAGTCATGTCACCGGCTTCCTGGCGTCGAGCAACGCCTCCGGCGTGACGAAGATCCTCATGAGCTTGCTCGAGGTGAGCGGCTAAGCTCTCGCGCCGGCCCCCCGGAAGATCGGGTTTTGCGCCAGCTCGCGCTCCAGGCTGGTGGCGGGTCCGTGACCTGGGTAGAGCGCCGTCGCCGGCGGCAGCCGCAGCAGCTTGGTGCCGATGCTCATCATCTGCCGCCGGAGGTCGGTTTCCGGCATCTGGCGGCCGATCCCTCCGGCGAGGATGGTGTCGCCGACGAAAGCGTGATTGGCGATCACGAAACAGACGCTGCCTGGGGTATGACCCGGCGTGTGGAGGACCTGGACCTTGAACTCGCCGAACTCCAGCTCGTCGCCGTCGATCAGGTAACGGTCGGCTGATCTCAGGAACTGCTTCGCGTCCGCCGCGTGGATCCCTGTCTCGCCGCCGGTGACCGCTTTCACATCGTCCTTGCCGCCGACGTGGCCTGGATGTCCATGGGTGGCGAGGATGTGCCTGATCGTCAGGCCGGCGGCCTGCTCGACGATCTTGTCGGCCGGCATGCCGGGGTCGATGACGACCGCCTCCTTGGTGGCCGCGCATGACACAACATAGGAGTTGACCTGCACGTCGAGCTTGACCTTGACGATAGCGAGCCTGCTCATCGATCACTATTTACCGCAATGGAGCGCTTCGCGGTGGTTGGGTTCGCGATCGTGCTTCTGCTGGTCTGCCTTTTCTGGACCTACGGCTACATCAGGCGCCGGTCGAAAAAGCGTTATTGATCAGGCCTCGGCCCCTCCAGACGGCTTCGCCGCCGACCTCCCGGCACGGCGGGGAGGTGAAGAAGGATCTACTGATCCACGGCTCCCTGGATCTTCTGACGGATCGCGTCGAGGGAGTCGAACTTGTCCAGCGCCGGCTTGGCCCTGACCCGGTCTGGGTACTTCGCGGTCTGGACCGCGTCGAGGAGCAGGTCGATCTCTTCCTGCGTGAAGTTCAGCGTCTTGTAGACGATTGCCTTCTCCTTGGCCGCGCCTGGCCGGTCGACTGTGTCCTTGATCACGTCGTCGGTGTCCGACACGACCCCCGGTCGCGTCGGGCGAAACAGCTCTTCGGATCCGACCAGCGAAACTCGCTTGAAATTAGACATGTGTTTCAGTCCTGTACCCGGTGATTTTCGATGACTTTAAGCGCCAGCGCCCGATACGATCTCGCTCCATCAGACTCGCGCGCGTAAGTGAGAATCGACTGTCCAGCTAGCGGAGTCTCCGCGAAGCGTATCGAGTCTGTGATCCAGAAGTCGTAGACCTTGTCGCCGTACTTCTCGCGCACCGCCGCAAGCACCTCCTGCGAGTGAAGCGCGCGGTGCTTGTACAACGTGGGCAGAATCCCGATCAGCTCGAGCCGTGGGTTCAGCCTTCGCTTGACACGCTCCATCGTCACGAGTAGCTCCTGCATTCCCTTAAGCGCCAGGAACTCGGCCTGCAGCGGTACGAGCACCTCATCTGCGGCCACCAGCGCGTTGATCACGATCAGGTCCAGCGACGGCGGGCAGTCGATGATGATGAAGTCGTAGCGCCTCTGGGCAGGCTCGAGCTTGTCGCGGAGGATGCTCTCTCGCCCGATCTCGTTGATCAGCTGGTTCTCGGCACCGGCCAGCTCGATGTCGGCTGGGATGTAGTGCACTCCCATCTGGGGAGCTTCCTGGACCACGTCGGTGACCGTGGTGTCGGGGTCGACCAGGAGGTGGTAGATGGTCTTTTCGAGCTCGCCGCTCGGTTTCATGTAGAGCGTGAGGTGGCCCTGGGCGTCAAGATCGATCAGAAGGACGCGCTGACCTATCTCGGCGAGAGCGGCGCCCAGGTTGACGGCGGTGGTGGTTTTGCCAACCCCGCCCTTCTGCATCGCGACGGCGATCGTTCGGGCCAAACGCTGCGAGTCTAACCCAAGACGGCACTTCTGACTGGGTTCGCCGGCCTCTCGACTAGAATTGCGCCCGCTTTGATCATCGACATATTGGTCGTCATCGTGCTGGTGATCGCTCTCATCACCGGTTATCAGCGCGGCGTGATCCAACCCCTGATGGCCGAGATTTTCTTCTTCGGCACTCTGCTGGCGGTGTTCCGTTTCCATGAGCAGTACACGAACGAGATGCAGAAGCTTCTGCACCTCACGCCGGTGCTGTCCGTTTTCGTGGCGTTGATCATTGCTGTCGTCCTGGGCGCGATCGGAGGCGCGATCGGGGGCGTGTTCCACCGCCTGGAGGCCATTCGCGGGGTCGACGGCCTGCTCGGCGTCTTCGTCCACGGCGTCGTGACCCTGGTGGTGGTCTATCTGGCTGTTTCCGCACTTGTCACGCTGGACAACGCGTTCGAGCCCGCCGTCAAAAGCGCGAGCCTGACCCTGACGCAGGTCAATCAGCTCGAGAATCGGATCCTTTCCAACCCGATCACGGCCGCGATGGTTTCGAAGTCCGACCTGCAAGCGCTCAAGAACGCGGCCGCCAAGGGCAACGCCGCGCATCTCGACTCGGTCGCGGGCATCCACCAGCTCCAGCAGATCTACAGCGACTTCCTGCAGCCGCAGCTGCACAGCTCGCGGATCGTGCCCTTCATCCTGGGGTTTGGCAAGCATTTGCCGTTCATCGGCCGCGTCGGGCCTGAGGATCTGAAGGCCGTTCCGACACCGAGCCCCGTGACCTGTCCGTCGCCGTCTCCGAAGGCCACCGCGACACCCAAGACGACACCCACGCCGAAGGCGAGCCCTTCGCCAGTGGTGTGCCCGACGCCTACCCCGACGAAGTAACTTAGACGCGTGCTCGACCTGTCGCTTACCTCCGACCAGGAGCAGCTGGTCGCGACGGTGCGGGATTTCTGCGCACGCGAGTTCGCGCCTGACATCGCCGCCAACGACCGCGCCGGCCGCCACGACCCCGAGATCTTCGCCAAGCTCGCGTCGCTCGGATTGCCTGGCGTCTGTTTTCCGCAGCGCTACGGCGGCTTTGGTCTGGACTACCTCTCGCTGGGACTCGTGTGCGAGGAGCTGGAGTACATCGACACCGTCTACAGAACCGTCCTGTCTGTGCACGTCGGTCTGGTGGGGATGGGTCTATATACCTGGGCGACGGAAGAGCAGAAGCAGCAGTGGCTGGTGCCTATGGCGTCCGGCAAGAAGCTCGCTTGCTACGGGCTGACCGAGCCGAACGCCGGCTCCGACGTCGCGTCGATGCAGTCGACCGCGCGCCGCCAGGGCGGCGGCTACGTGTTGAACGGCCAGAAGGTTTGGGTCTCCGACGCGGACATGGCCGACTTCCTTCTTGTTTTCGCGAAGACCGACCCGAAGGCCGGCGCCCGCGGCGTCTCCGCTTTCATGCTCGACCGCGGGGCATGTGGCAAATCGCTGCGGACTGAGCCGATCGAGGACCGGCTAGGCATCCGCGCGGGCGACGTGGGTTCGATCTTCATGAGCGATGTCGAGGTGCCGGAGGCCAACCGCATCGGTGACGAGGGCGACGGCTTCAAGATCGCGATGAGCTGTCTCGACAACGGTCGCTACACCGTCGCGGCTGGTGCGACCGGAACGGTGCGTGCGAGTCTCGACGCGTCGGTCAAGTACGCCCGCGAGCGCAAGACGTTCGGTCAGGAGATTGGTCGCTACCAGCTCGTGCAGCAGATGATCGCGCGCATGTCACGCGACTACGAGATCTGCCGGCTCCTCTATTTCAAAGTGGCGTGGATGAAGAACACCGGAGCGCGGCACACGCGCCAGGTGTCGATGGCCAAGCAGTACGCGACCGACGCGGCGTTCAACGCCGCGCACGACGCGATCGAGGTGCACGGCGCGTACGGCTACTCGGCGGAGTATCCCGTGGAACGCTTTCTACGCAACGCGCGCGCGCCGATCATCTACGAGGGCACGCGCGAGGTGCACACGATCCTCCAAGGCGAGTACGCGCTCGGTTATCGAGAGGACCGGCCGGTCAAGAGATCGCTCCCGCCGTACCAACCAGATTGACCGTCGCGGCTGCGGCCGTTCCTCAGCGCCGGGTCACCCAGCTGAACTTCGTCGTCCTGTCGCTCTATTGGGTCGCGATCGGATACCTGTGGAACAGCCTGACCGCACTCATCCTGCCCGAGATGATCATCCAGTTCGTCGGCCGCGCCAACGAGGGCACGGCCGCGAGCTTTCTCAAATCACTCGGCACGCTGGTCGCGATCATCTGGCAGCCCATCGTCGGCGGCATCTCGGACCGCACGGTGACGCGGTGGGGCCGCCGCCGTCCCTTCATCGTGTCGGGGACCGTGGGCGATCTGCTCTTCCTCACGGGCATCGCGCTGTCCGGCAGCTACTGGTGGGTCGTGCTCTTCTACTTCCTGCTGCAATTCGCCTCCAACACCGCCCAGGCGCCCTACCAGGGCCTGCTTCCAGACGTGGTTCCAGAACGCCAGCGGGGCGAGGCGTCCGGGTACTACGGCGTCGCGAACCTGGTCGGCATCGCCAGCGGAACCGTCGGCGCGGGCATCCTGCTGGTTCACTTCGGGCGCGGCGCGGCGATCTTTTCCATCGCGCTCGTCCTGCTCACCACGATGCTTGCCACCGTATTGCTCGTTCCGGATCGGGTCGTGCCGATCGAGGGCCAGTTCCGAAGCCTGCGCGAGATGCTCGGCAAGACGTTCGGCATCCCGCTGCGCAACCGCCCGTTTGTATGGCTGATGGTTTCGCGGTTGCTCATCTTCATGGGTTTCGGCGGACTGCAGAACTACGCGTACTTTTACTTCGACAATGTTTTCTTTCGCCACAACGCGAAGGCGACAGCGATCGCCGCTTCCACGCTGCTCGGCATCGCCATCGGGGTCGCGGCGCTGGTGAGCTGGCCCGCGTCGCGCCTGTCCGACCGCACCGGCCGCCGCCCGCTGATCTTTGCGGCGGGCCTTTTTGGCGCAGTGGGAAGCCTGGTCCTCGTTTTCAGCCACTTCCAGTGGCTGCCGGCCAGCCTCGTGGAGCCACTCGCGGCGACGTTGAAGGTGCCCGACCTAGTGGCGCAGGCCACGCTGGCGGGGCTGGTCATCGGAGTCGGCCTGGGCGTCTTCTTCTCGGTGGACTGGGCGTTCATCCAGGACGTCATTCCGCCGCGCGCAGGCGGGCTCTACATGGGCTTTTCGAACATCGCCACCGCGGGCGCCGGGATCATGGCCGTCGCCGTGGGCGGCCCCCTGCTCGACCTGTTCAATCGCGGAACGCCGATCCTCGGCCTACCTGGCGGTTTTCCGGTGGTATTCGGCCTCTTCGTGGCTTGGTTCGTGGTCGGGTCGCTTAGCATCCTCAAAGTGCCGGAGAGAACCCGACCCTTTGCCTCGTCACGGAGTGGGCAGGGGCGAGAAGAGAACTTGGACGGCAGACGCCTGTGAACCTGGACGGGTTGCGTCGCTGGGCCGGTTTGGCCGGCGGGAGCTCGCCGGACGTGGTCGTGGCCGGCATCCCCTACGACGGTTCGGCCGTCTACCGGAGGGGGGCTGCGGTGGCCCCCGAGAGGATCCGGCAGCTCTCGGCTGCGATGCCCCCGGTGACCGAGGAAGGTCATCTGCTGACAGGCCTCCGGGTCAAGGACCTCGGCGACCTCGATGCGGGCGATGAAATCGAAGGCGGCTGGATGGGTCCCATGGAGCGTCTGGCCCAAGTCGCGTCGGAGGCGTTCCTGACCGTGCTCGGCGGCGATCACTGCACCGCCATCTCGACCCTGGCGGCCCAGGCACGCAGGCATCCGGGCCTGTCCGTGCTGTGGGTCGACGCTCATCCCGATCTGTGCGACTTCTCCCGCGGTGGCCACTGGACATGCGGCTGCGCGCTGCGTCGCGCCCTCGACGCGTCGGGCATTGAGCCGTCCAGGGTCGTCATCGCGGGCGGCCGGGACTACGACCCGGAGGAGCTCGAGTTCATTGCCGCCAATGGGATGCTGCTGGTCTCATCCGCGGAAATCGATCGCGACCTTCCCGCCGCCGCACGCAAGATCAGTGAGCGCCTTGCCGGCCACAAAGTCCACGTTTCGTTCGACATCGACGTGCTCGATCCGGCATTTGCACCCGGCACCGAGATCCCGTCGGCGGGTGGCCTCTCGTCGCGCCAGGCGCTGGAGCTTCTCCGGGCCGCGACAGATCGCTCGCGACTCGTCGGCCTCGATGTCGTCGAGGTCTCACCGCCATCCGACAATGGCGACATCACGACCTTCGCCGCGCTCAAGGTCATCTTCGAGGTCTGGGGCATGGTGAAGAGCGCGCGTGAGGCGAGTCTCTTCCAAGTTCGTGGAAAGCGCTGACGTAGTCATCGCCGGCGGCGGCGTCATGGGATGCGCCCTCGCCCACCAGCTTGCGAAGCGAAAGGTCGACGTGATGTTGCTGGAGCGAGAGACGCTCCGCCGGGCTGGCGATGCCGTCGGAAGGACAGAACGTGCAGCCGAGCACGTCGTCTTGGCTGCGGTGCCGGAGCTGGAGGGATTCTGGTGTGCCGCGGGCTTCAGCGGGCACGGTTCATGCAGGCCCCGGCGGCGGCGCTGCTCGTTGGTGTACGAGAGGAATGCGATTTAGGGGGAGTCCCCTTCCCGCCTTCTACTTAGCGGCGGTAGACGAGCGCCAGGATCATCAGGCCCAGACCCCCTATCAGCAGCACCCCGCCGCAGCCCATCGAGACGACCGTGTACAGAATGCCGCCGCTCGCGGCGTAGGTCTCCGGATATCGCTCCCGGCCACGGCGGCGGCGGAGAGCCGCCAGGATGGCGGCGATCCCGAGGAGAAAGGCGAAGACGCCGAGGACAAATCCGCTGGATGTAGCGCCTGCCACTGAGCGTCAGTATGCAGACTGCGTCGCCGCCGAAGCTCAGGTCTGGGCTAGGCCGCCCGGCGCATTCCTGCCCCGCGAACCCTGCCGGTGGACGGTCTCGACCAGGGCATCGGCCCGCCGCTGCTTGGGTGCTCGCGAGTCGTTAGCACCCAAGGGCGTTGACAGCGACTCGATCGCCATCGATCAGCCCAGCGCTGACATGTAAATTTGCGTGTACTCCAGCCGCCCCAGCCCGGCCTCACGCCCCCGTCCCAGCCCTCCTCGCCTCCGGCCGGCGACACCGCGAATCCCCTTCTGATCTCGGCGCCAGCCCGCTCCCGATACGATTCTCAGCCGTGGCAAGAATCCTGCTCCTGGGCTCGACCGGGTTCGTGGGTCGCGGCGTGGCCCACAAGATCCTCGACGGCGGCCACCAGCTCCGCGTCCTTGTGCGCGATCCGATGAAGGCCGCGGCCTTTAAGGTGCGCGGAGCGCAGGTCGTGGTCGGCGACGCGTTGAACCCCCAGTCGGTGACCCAGGCGGCGCAAGGGGTCGAGCACATCATCAGCCTGGTCGCGGTCCGGCGAAACCGGCCCCAGTCCTACCTCGCCGTCAACGTCGACGGCCCCCGGATCATGGGCCAGGCGGCGATTGCGGCGGGCGTGCGCTCCGTCGTGCTGGTGAGCGCCATCGGCGCCAAGCTCGACCCGCATTTCAAGTACTACACCTCGCGTTGGATGGGCGAGCAGGAGCTGGCCAAGACGGGCGTGGCGGGCACGATCCTCCGCTTCTCGTTCGTGCTGGCCGAGGAAGGCGGCATCCTGAACGACTTCGAGCGTGCGCTCGTAGGCCCGTTCGCGATCATCCCCGGAAGCGGTCAGGCCAAGCTCCAGCCGATCCTGCGCGAGGACGCCGCCCGCTGCATCGTCGATACCATCGGCAAGCCGGAGCTCCTCGGCCACATCGTCGAGCTCGGCGGCCCCGAGGTCGTGACCTACGAGACCATCTTCGACTGGTTCCTGAGTGCACGCAGGATCAAAAAGGCAAAGCTCAAGCTGCCTGCTCCGCTGGTCTCGCTTCCGGCCATGGCACTCGAGGCCGTGACCACCAATCCGCCGATCACCCCCGACGAGGTCAACATGATCCAGACCGACAACCTCGCGGCGGGGATCGACTCCGTCAGCTCGCAGTTCGGCTGGCGCCCGAGCGCGCCCAGCTCTTGGGCACCGCTCAACTGGGCCAAAAAGCCGGGTCCGAGGCCGGGGCGCTAAAGCTCCGGGCGTTCTTCGGGCTGCCGCTGCCGGACAGCCACCGCGAAGAGCTCGGGCGCTACCTTGCAGGCTGCGCGGAGCTTGCACCTGAGTTTCGCTGGACCCCCGCTGACAACCTCCACCTGACGATCCGCTTTCTGGGCCATGTCGACAGGTCACTTGCCGAAGGGATCGCCGAACGGGTTGTACTGGCGGCGCCCAAAGGCTTCGACGTCGAGCTTGGGGCCCTCGGCATGTTCAAGCGCGGGAAGCTGGCGCGCGTCGTCTGGCTGGGCCTGGATGCGGGTGCCGTCGAGACCGGAGCGCTTGCCGAACTGGTAGAGGCCGAATGCGTCCGTACGGGGCTCGAGGCGGAGGTCCGTCGCTACCACGCCCATCTCACGCTCGCGCGAGCCCGGCCTCGCGACGGTGCGAAGGTGCCCGAGCTGCCCACACCTCCGGCGCTCGAGCGGTGGCGGGCCGGAGAGCTCATCCTCTACCGCAGCCACCTCGGGCGCGCCGGCTCGGTCTACGAGCCGCTGCGCCGGATCAGCTTGAGCTGATCGCGGCCTGTGCGCACTCGAGGTCCTGCTCAGGCCGTCCGCCGCTGACCCCGACCGCGCCGAGGAGCGTGCCCTCGCGCCTGATGAGCAGGGAGCCGAGTCCGGGAACGATGGGCATTCGCACGAGGCGATCGGCAACGCTGAAGAAGCCGGGCCGATCCCTGGCCAGCTCCGCAAGGCCGGCACCGTCGCGAGAGAGCATCGCCGCTCCCACAGCCTTGGCCTCCGCGACCTGGGCAGAAATTGGCGGCGCTCCGTCCATCCTCGCCAGCGCGAGCAGTAGGCCGCCGGCATCGACGATCGCGACCGTGACCTTGATGCCCAGCTCCGCCGCCTTTTTGTGGGCGCGCACGATGAAGTCTTCCGCGTCGGCGAGCGTCAGGTCCATCTCTGGCCAAGTCTGCCACGTGTTTATGGCTACGACAGGTAACCTGGCAGCGAACTGACTTTTGGACTTGCGCGCTTGACCTGAGGGCCTTACCTTTCTCGACGGCCCCGAGGGACACGTTCGAGGGGGCGGGAACAGGGCCGCAAGGCCGTGTACCGGCTCCCGAGAGGCGATCCGTCGGGGTCACTTCTTTTCTATCCCTTCTCGGGGCAAGAACGCCGAACCGCCGCGTTACTCTGCACGACCATGACCGTCGGCGAGCTGGCCCTCCAACGTCCGGTCGATCGCGCCCTGGCCCGGACCTCGTTCAAGACCGCCCTCGCCTTCGCCTCAGTCACGTGCCTGCTAGCGCCGGTCGCCTACATGGCGATGTTCAGCGTCTTTCAGGCCTACGACGACGAGGGCTACTTCTTGATCACGCTCAAGGACTACCTGGCGGGCCACGCCCTCTTCACCCAGGCGCTGCCGATCTACGGGCCTTTCTTCTACGAGGTGATGGGCGGCCTGTTCAAGGCGTTCGGGATTCAGCCTTCACTCGATGCCGGCCGCCTGGTAACGGCGGTGGTCTGGCTGATCGCGAGTCTGCTCGGCGGCGTGCTCGCCCACCGCCTGACGCGAAACCTGTGGCTTGGCGTCGCCGGCCAGCTGGTCACGTTCAGGGTCCTGGCGACCTTCGTGAACGAGCCGCTGCAGCCGGCCGGGCTGACCACGCTCTTGTTGCTCTCCTTGATGGTCGCCGCCACCTTCAAGTCATCGCGGCCCCGCGCGGTCGCGGCCGTCGCCGGCGCGGTCGTCGGCGCATTGCTCCTGGTCAAGGTCAACATGGGCGTCTTCGCGGCGGCGGCGGTTGTGTACGCATGGGCCGCCTGCCTTCCCGACCGGTGGAGGCGTCTCGCGCTGCCGGTGCTGGTGCTGCTGATGGCTGTATTTCCGCTGGCTCTCATGACGCCCCTGCTGAATCGGGAATGGGTGCTCGAACTTGCAGTCGTCGCGACCCTCACCGCCGCAGCGTTCGGTGTGGCGACGCTCTGGCGCAAGCCCGAATCGAGGCCGGCGCCGTCGGCCGGCTGGATGTTGGCGGGCGGGGCGGCCGTCCTTGTTGGGTGCCTGGCCCTAGCGTTCGCGGGTGGTACGCACCTCGAGGACTGGTGGAGCAAGTCCGTTGTCCTGGCCACCAGGTTCCCCGAGGTCTTCGTGTGGCCGGTGGCCGTCAACGCAGCTTACATCGCCTGGGCCGCGCTCTCGCTTCTTGGTGCCGTCGCGTTTTGCCGTAAGTACGCGCGCTCCGCCGAGCCACCATCGGCGGGCCTGCTGCGTGTTTGGGCCGGATTCTTCATGTGGCTTTCCATGGTCGTGCTGCCGGCGTTCCTGCTGGCTCTCCCCCTGGCCTGGATCGCCGCTCTGGCGCCGAGCGATGACCGCGACAACCCGACCGGCGCCTATCCGCGCCTCCTTCTGCCGGCGCTGGCCGTGATCGGCAGTCTGCAGATCTTTCCAGTTGCCGGCACGCAGCTGTCGCTCGCCGCGCTCGGTCTCTTGCCGTTGGGAGCAATCAGCATCAGCGACGGGATCCGGCAGCTGAGGCGTGCGGGAGCGGCCTCGCCGGGCGCGGTCGGTGTGGCGAACCGCGTTGCTCCCGTGGTCTTCGGCATCGTCGTCGCGGCTTTGATGCTCTTTGGACTGGTCACCGCCACCGAGTTCGCAGCCCTGACACCCCTCGGGCTGCCCGGAGCGCAGTCGGTGAGACTTTCCGATGCCAAGGCTGCGCAGCTTCGTTCGCTCGTGGGCGTCCTCGACCAGGACTGCACCAGCTTCATCACGTATCCAGGCATGAACAGCTTTTATCTCTGGACGGGGCAGGCCCCACCCGCCGAGGTGAGCTCGGAGGTTTGGTGGCTTGTGCTCCAGAGTCCCCAGCAGCAGGGACTCGTCGATCAGCTCCGGAGCAAGCCACGTTTGTGCGTGGTGAAGAATCGGCGCGTCCTGGACTTCTGGGCCGAAGGGAGACAGGTCCCAAGCCGCCCCCTCGTCCAATGGATCGACAACAATTTTGTGCAGGCCGGCTCGTACGGCGATTACGAGCTTCTCGTCCCCCGCTCCTCGTAGTAAGCGCGCACCGCCGGGAGAGCCCGGAACCAATCGATCATCGCCGCCATCCCTGCCTCGATGGAGTGGCGTGGCTTCCATCCGAGCAGGCGCTGGAGCTTGGCGCTGTCGGCGACCCAGGTGGTGGTGTCCCAGGTTCGGTTCGGCATCGTGCCCCAATGAGGCTCCGCATCGATCGCCAGCAGACGGCGCGTCATGCTCACGATCTCCTCGAGGGTGACCTGACGGCCAGTGCCGACGTTGAAGATCGAATCAGGATCGCCGGCGGTGTCGCCGGCGACCGCGATGTACGCGTCGCAGACGTCCTCGACGTAGACGAAGTCTCTCGCCACATTCGGGTCGACAAGCAGAGGCAGTCGGTTGCGTAGACCGCAAACGATGAGCCTCGGGATGAGGCGCGAGGGCTCTTCCCAGGGCCCGTAGACCGAATAGAGCCGGAGCGTGGGGATTCGCACACCATGCTTGATGGCGGCGAACCCGCAATAAAGCGTCGCGGCGGCCTTGGTGAGCGCGTAGTGGCTGTTCGGTCTGATCGGGTCGGTTTCGGACGGAGCCCGATCCTGAAACCCGTATTCCGACGAAGATCCGGTGTTCACGAAGGACTCAAATCCGGTATCGAGACAGGCCTCCACGAGGTTGATGGTGCCGGTTACGTTCGTTCGGACCATCTGTTCGAAGTTCGTCTGGCTCGAGTAAGCGCCATGCGCCGCCAGATGGAAGACCCATTCGGGCCGGACCGTGCGCACGGCTGCCCGGACGCTGTCTGCGTCGCCGAGGTCGGCGAGATGAACTGATGCCTGGACGCCGGCGAGCCGCCAGGATTCACGGCTCGGCCGCAGGACGAGGTGGACGTCATGTCCCTCCGCGACCAGCCGTCTCGCAAGGTTGGCCCCGACGAAACCGCTCGCGCCGGTGACCAGTACCCGTTTCGGCAACTAGAGAAAGTGCCTGTAGTCCAGCGCGTCGAGATAGAGGGCCGCGTAGGCTCCGACCTGCGCACGCTCCTCGTCGGAAAGCGTGAGTGCAGTCTCGCGATTCGCTTCCGGCGTGGCTTTGCGGATGGTTCCCCATGGATACACCTCGTTCAGGGGGATTCCATTCCAGGACGGCGCCGCCAGATACTCCGAGTCGTCGTAGCCAATCTGCCGGCCCATCTCCCGCAGCACCTTCCGGGGTGCGACCACGAGGTCTTCGAACCGGAGGATGTGGAACCTCGTCGGATATGCCTTCGCGAGGCGAAGGCTGTACTGCTGGTGCAGGGTCCAGCCAAGCATGTAGTGCGGCAAGGAAAGTGGCACGGGCCGGCGCTTCGTCTCCGCGTAGGCCGACCACGGATTGCGCATCACGCTCAGCACATGCGCCCCAGCAAGCTCATCGAGGATGCGCGCGGCATCGACGGCGATGATCGGGCTGTAGCCGACGTAGATCGATTGTTCGGATGTGCGTTGAAAGTTCTTCCACGCTTCGAAGGTCGCCTGGAAGAAAGCAGCCACATTGTTGGCGCGCGATCGCCCAGCCTCTTCGACCATCTTCACGTAGATGTCGCGCCGCTCATCGTCCGACATCACAAACTCGACGTGGCGGAACTTGCTCACGTCAGGAGTCCGGGAGCGGACCTTTGCCTCCTCGTCGATGATCGCCTGATAGTCGTCCTTGGGCCCGGCGTCGAGGGCAAAGACCGGCCACCGGTACTTGACCGGGAAAACCGATGACAACCCATCGACCACGAGCCGCGTGCCGAGCTGCGATTCAAAGGGATACACGAGCAGCTGGGGATGGCCGTCGAGCAGGCGCTGCGTGGTGTTGCCACCGTTCTCGTACATCGCCGAGATCATCAAGAACTTGAAGTCAGCGCTCATCCCATCGTCCCGTCGCGGTCAAAGGCATAGAAGAGTAGCCGCTCCCGCTCAGAGGGTCGACGCCCTCCACGGAACGGAAGGCCGTGGGAAAAGGACGACGGCATCCAATCGATCGCGAAAATCTGGTTGCCGGCGGGCCAGATCAGGCTGCCGAGCACCCTCCCGCTCGCCACGTCGATGGCATGCACGCCGCAGACCGACCCATCCGGATCCAGCCCGGGCGCGAACTGCTGGAAGCGGGGTATCACGCGCGAGGTGCCGGCGAAGGCGACCCCGTGGTGGAAGCACAGGCCGCGCGTCCAGCCGGGCAGCCTGACATGCGGCTCGAACTTTCCCCTCGCGACGACACCAACCTCGCCGTAGCCGCTGTTGTCCAGCCAAAGGGCGCCGGCGTGCAGCCGCGCCGAGTGGGGACGGGTCAGGCCGCGTGCGATCACCTCTCGCGTGGCGCCGGAAAACACGACGCCGCGCTTATCGACCGGAAAGTTGCGGTGGGACGGGCGCCGATTCGAGATCTGGTCCGTCGAGGCGGTGAAGAAGCTCGTACGCAGGCTCGCGCCGGCCGCGATCGAGTTGAGCTGGATGTGATTGCGGGTGAAGACCGGCCCGTCGGGGGTTTCGATGCAGCGAGGCCACCACACCCTCTCTACGCGGCCGTCCTCGCCGATGCGCACGACACAGTTCTGGCCGACGGCGTTCGCGTAGAGCCGCGAGCCGACCAGGGCGAGGTCGTGGATGTAGAAGCTGCCGGGCACGATCACCGAACGAACAGGGAGGAGCGGACGATCGCGTTCGAGGGATGGCTCGCCGTCGAGGCTCACGTCGGTGCGGTCGATCAGCCCGCGAACCGGCGCGAGCTGAAAAATCTGGTTTGGGTTGCGGGTGCTGGCCAGATGAACGATGCCCCGCTCGCGATCGACGGCCAGGCCAGATGGGTGGGGGAGCCGCAGGTACGTCTGGGTTCGCGGCTCGGGAGAGACGGCCAGCACCAGGTGCTCGTATTCACGCGTCACGAGCAGCGTGATCCCGTGCTCGGCCAGGACATCCCACCACCGACCTTTGGCCGCGAAGCTGAGCAGGCCGGGCTCAGCTCGCCCCGCGTCGCTCCACTGGCTGATGACCTGCGCCGGGTCGCGCCATGCGGCGTCGTGGCTCGACCACGCCGGGGTCACGCGGACTGGCGAGCGAGCCAATCACCCTTCCTCCACAGCGCCGCCGCCCCCCAGTACAGTCGAAGCGCGGACCCATATCCGGTCGTAGATCTACCGCCGTGGCGGCGCGTCGAGAAGATGGGCACCTCGATCATCGGGTAGTCATGCTTCCTGCAGAGGACGCAGAACTCGGTGTCGATGAGATCGTCCACCCGCTGCAGTTGGAGCAGCTTGTCGAAGCTGCGCGGAAAAACCTTGGGTGTGCCGTTGACATCCCAGTTCGAGAGGTCGAAGAGCGTCCGGCATTCGATGTTGAAGAGAAGCGAGCCCAGCCTGCGCCGCCAGTTCTCGCGGATCTTGCGATTTGCCTTGACGACGATCCCCCCGTAGGCGACCGCGTAGAGGAGGCAGATCACCAGGTCCTCGGGAGAGGTGCGGGCAGAGTTCGTGTAGCAGATGACATCGCCCTCGACGCTGGCGAGGCCGAGCCGCACCGCGCGACCCCATCCTCCTTTCTCGCTGCTGACCACCCTTACACAGGGCAGCTCGGTCTCGAGGCGGCGGCAGACCGCAAGCGACTCGTCGCGCGATGCGTTCTCCACCAGCAAAAGCTCATATGGCGCGGGCACCTTCTGGAGCTCGCTGACATAGTCGCGGACCAGACGCTCGATGTGGTCCGCCTGGTTGTGGACGGGCAGGACGATCGAAATCAGGGGCGGGCTCGAGCTCACGCGTACGTTCCCGCGAGCACGTTGAGCGCGGTCGTGGTGAGGGAGTCTCGGTCGAGTCCGTGGCGCCGGAGTAGATATGCCTCGCTGCCGGTCACCGCAGTCGGAGGTCCACTGACGCCCACCCGAACGGCCTGGCACCGGAGACGGTTTTCGGCGATCACCTCGCAGACGAGGGAGCCGAGCCCACCGCTCACCCGGTGTGCCTCGACAGTGATCGCGACCGGGAAGTCGCCCAAGAGCGCGAGCAGGTCGGCGCCGGGTGATGGGTTGAGCGTCGAGACGATTGCAAGGGTGGTGCGCACGCCTTTGGCCGCGAGCTTCTGGACAGCGCCGGCAGCCTCGACTGACACGGCGCCGGTGGACAGGAGGAGTAGATCCGCGCCATCGCCGAGCACGTCGGGCTTCCCGAGCTCGAAGTGGCCGTCCAGTCCGGGCACCTTGCGACGGTCGTCCTTGCCGATCCTGTAGTAGACGGGTCCCGGCATGTCCCACGTCGCTTTCACCGCCGACAGAGTTTGGGAATAGTCGGCAGGGGCGATGAGGCATATCTGTGGCTGCAGGCGCATCAGGCCGATGTCCTCGAGACCGTGATGGCTTGCCCCGGCCGGTCCGTACTCGAAGCCTCCGCCCACGCCGACCACCCGGATTGGTAGGCGGTGGAGGACAGCCGCGCTGCGGATGAACTCATAGCCCCGCATCGACGCGAATGTCGCGATCGAGTAGCAGAACGGCAGAAAGCCGGCCTCGGCGAGGCCGCAGGCCACTCCAACCATGTCCTGTTCGGCGACTCCGACGTTCAGAAATCGTTCTGGATATGCCTCCGCGAACGGCTCGAGGGCCATGAATCCGAGGTCCGCCGTCAGGAGCACGACGCGTTCGTCCTCACGCGCGATGTCGACGAGGCCCCGGACGAAAGCACCTCTCACCGGAGCGTCTCGATGTCTTTAAGCGCGTCCTCGTAGTCGGCCTCCGACATGGGCAGGTAGTGCCACTTGATCTGGCTGCGCATGTAGGACACCCCGTGACCGAACTCGGTGCGCGCGATCAGCACATGGGGGGCGTGGGCGCGCGTCTTGAGCGATTCGATTGCGCGGATCAGTCCAGCGACATCGTGCCCGTCGACCTCGAGCACGTCCCAACCAAAGGCCTGCCACTTGGCGGGCAGCGGCTCCAGCGAAAGGACGTCCTTGGTATACCCGAGCGCCTGCTGCCCGTTCATGTCCACGATCGCGACCAGGTTCGAGAGGTGCTGATGCGCGGCCAGCATCACCGCCTCCCACAGCGAGCCTTCGTTGCATTCCGCGTCGCTGACCAGGACGAAGCACCGGCGGTCCGATCTCTGCATGCGGTCAGCCAGGGCTGCTCCGACCGCGAGCGGGAGGCCGTGGCCGAGCGACCCGGTTGAAAAGTCCACCCCTGCAAGCTCGGAGTCGGGATGTACTCCAAGCATGCTGCCGTCCGCGCAGTAGGTGTTCATCGCTTCGGCCGAGATCCACCCGCGCAGGTGAAGCGCTGCATAGAGCGCCAGCGCGGCGTGCCCCTTGGACAGAACGAAACGGTCGCGATCGGGGTCGTCAGGGCCCTTGCCCTCGAGGACGCCGCCGAATAGGGCCGCAAGGATGCCGGCAATCGACAGCGACGACCCGATGTGGCCGACTTTGGCACGCATCGATTGCTCGAGCACGATCTTGCTGATGTCGTAGGCCGAGATCATTTCAAAGGTTTTGGCTGGCCCAAATCCAGGCCGCGTAAGGATAGCGATCGAGGCCTCGATTAGCCCCCAATTACGGGGTCGGTTGAACCTTTCACCGCGGGCACGCGGGCCGCCGCGGGGACCCGGGTTTCTCCCACGCTGCCGACCACCAGGATGGCCAGCCACACCGCGTCCCAGGCCAGCTGCGGAGCCACGAGGACCAGGGTCGTCGACGACGCCTGATAGGTCATCACCTGCATGGGGACCACCCCTGTCGCGAGCCAAAGGCGGTGCGCCAGCTGGGGAGAGGTGCGGAGCACAAGCCAGGCGGCGAGGACCAGGCTCGTGTAATCCCAGTAATGGAAGTGAAACCCCACGGCGGCCGAACCCAAGATTCCGGCGGCGAACACGATCTCCGCCTCGCGCCGGCGATACGCGACGAACAGTGCCGCCGCCCCCTGAAGCGCCCACAAAGCGTAGGTCAGCGGGCCCAGGCCCAAGATGCGAGCAAGCGTTTCGTTGGTCTGCGCCGGGTCAGCCTGGACGGCTTTGAGCGCCTCCCACCAGCTAGCCAAACCCGATGATCCCAGCGTAGCGACGGTGGCTGCGCCGAGCGCCGCGCATGCGATCACCCATGCCGCGACGTGACGGTAGCGGGCGCTCACGAGCAGCGCCAATGGGATGACGATCACGACCTGTGGCTTGAGGAAGGTCGCAAGGGCGAGCGCGACCCCGGTCCCGATCGGCATGTCGCGTGCGCAAAACCACCATGCGGCAGCCACCAGAGCGATCACAAGCAAGTCCGGCTGGCCGAGGTAAAGGCCCCAAAGGAGCGGCCAGAGCCCGATGGCGAGCAGCAGCAGCGTTACCCGGGCGAGCCCCGAGTAGGGAGCGGCGAGGAACCACGCGCAGACGAGGGCGCCGAGCGAGACCAGGGTCCACATCGCGTAGGCGGCGGGTTCAGACGCGAGCGTGAAGGGCGCGAAGATCCAGGCGAGGAGCGGAGGGTTTATGTACGTGTACGACCCGTGGATGTACTGCTGCGTGGAGGGAAACGAGGTCGAGAGGCTCTGGAGAGTCGCCGGATCGTAGATCTTCGACCAGCCAAAGCGAAGCCCTGCCTCGGCCGCTACGTACGTGAACCGGAGGTCCTCGTGTACGGGACCCAGAACGAAAAGCACCGTCCAGCGACCGAGCGAGTACACCGCCGCCCACCAGGACGCGACCGCGCAACAAGCCAGCCAGATCGGAGGCAGCTTACTCATACGAGAGTCCGTCACGACCGGCTTGAGTCCAGCGCAAGCGGCCTTTCCGACTCGCGAGGAACGGCGATCGTGCCTTCTCGCCGGCGCATCCACGGCTCGAGGCCCAGGAGCGCCATCCAGATTGGCTGCCAGAGCAACATCGGAATCGGCAGCCCGATGGCAATGAACTGCGCGGCCGGAATTCCGGCGACCAGCCAGATGCGCATCGGCAGGCTCAGGCGCGTGCGCATCACGATCCAGGCCGCCACGACCAGGATGGCGACGTCGAACTCATGCAGATAGCTCGCGGACATCGTGGTGGCGACCAGGCCAAGGCTGAAAACAAGGTCCAGCCGATCGCGCCGGTACCACACGAGACCAAGGGCGATGAACGCCAGAGCAAGCTCCAAACCGGTCGCGGCCGCGTTGTGGCCGACGATGAACGAATAGGTCAACGGCGAGTTGTACGGATTGGATCTGATGATGGAGATGTCGTTGAGCCAGCTCGCGATTCCAGCCGGGCCAAGCGAGGCGGCCCAGGTGGCGACGATGACTGCCCCGGTAACAGCGAAGGCCGCCACAGGCCGCCACCGACCGCTCAGCAGCAGAGCCAGAGGCAGCAGCAGGGCGTCCTGTGGCTTCAGGCAGAACGCGAGGGCCATCGCGACCCCCGACAACGCCCATCGATCTCGCTCCAGGAGCCAGTACGAAACAGCGAGCAAGGCGATGGTCCCGGCCACCGTCTGGCCGTCCCAGAACCCGTAGTGCACCGGCCAGAGGCCCAACGAAACGAGCAGCACCGTGACCCTGGTCAGCCGTCCGCCGGGTAGGAGCAACCACCCGGCCGCGACGAAAGCCACCAGGCTGATGACGGTCCAGACGAGGTAGCTGACCGCCGGGGATTGCCCCGCAAGTGGGGCCAGCATCCAGGCCGTCGGGGGCGGGCTGATGAACAGGTGCATGGAGTCGATGACGCTTGCCGGAGGGCTCAGACCTCTCGCCGCCTCCTTCTGCAGATCGACTTCGTAGATATGAGACCAGCCGTACTTGAGCCCGACGCGCGCTGCGATCAGATGGAGGCGTAGATCTTGAACGTCGGGCTGGGTGAGGAAGTGATCAACCCACCGGACGACCCCGAAAGCGACCGTGTAGCCGGCCGACAGCCCTGCGGCGGCGAGCCACAGCGGGGGCCTTCGGGCGGTGAGCGAATCCCTCATCTGAGCCGCCACATTTTGGGCTGTACCGCCCGCTGTTGGCTCTAGTAGACGGGCGTCTCCAGGTCGACGGCCTCGAGCCATTTCCGGCACGAGGTTAGAAACCTGGCGGCCTGCAACCCGTCGAGCACGCGGTGGTCGAACGAAAAGCAGAGGTACATCATCGGCTTGATCCCGATCATTCCATTGACCGCAACAGGGCGCTCGACGATCGCCTCCATGGTCAGGATCCCAGCCTGCCCGGGGTTGATGACCGAGTAGCTGAAGAGCGTGCCGAAAGTGCCCGAGTTGTTGACAGTGAAGGTCGCGCCCGCGAGCTCGTCGGCTTTGAGCTGCTTGCTGCGGGCGCGGTTCGCAAGGTCGTTGACCGCTCTGGCGAGGCCGGCGATTGACAGCCCATCGGCCCGCCGCACGACGGGGACCAGCAGCGTGTCCTCGAGGCCGACGGAGATGCCGAGGTTGATGTCTCGGTGCAGGATCAGCTCGGTCTCGTTGAAAGTCGCGTTCACGTGGGGATGTTCGCGCAGGGCTGACACAGCGGCCGCCATCACGTACGGCAGATAGGTCAGCGAGAACCCTTCCTGCTTCTGGAATGCCGCCTTGTTGGCGGCGCGGTTGGCGACCACACCGGACATATCGGCTTCCTGCGTCTGCCACGCGTGCGGGATGGTGGCCTTCGCGCGCGCCATGTTCTCGGCGATCAAGCGGCGCACACGGGTCAGCTGGACGACCTGGTCGCCCTCGGCCGGCGCGACGGGTGCCGCGGCGGGCGGTGGGGCGCTGGGCGCGGCTTTGGATTTCGTCGCGAAGTCCTGGACGTCCTTCCTGGTCACGCGCCCGCCAAGGCCTGTGCCGATGACTTTAGAAAGGTCGACCTTGAGCTCCGAGGCGGCCATCTGGACGCCAGGGGAATACCGGTGCTCTTCTCCTCCACGATCCGGGGCAGGAGCTTCACCTCCCCGCCGAGCGGGGAGGTCGGCGGCGGAGCCGCTGGGAGGGGAGGCCCGACCTCCCCGCTCGCGGGGAGGTGCTGCCGGAGGGGCCGCGCCCTCTTGTGTGACCTTCGGCGCCTCTGTGTTCGCCGCGGGCGCGGGAGCTTCAGGTGTGGCCGTCACGGCCCCGTCCCCGGTCTCGACCACCGCGATCTCGGCGCCGGCCTGGACCGTCTCGCCCTCCTTGGCGAGGATCTCGCGCAGGATCCCCGACACCGGCGCCGGCACCTCGGCGTTGACCTTGTCCGTGTCGACCTCGAGCATCGGCTCGAATTCGACGATTTTGTCGCCGGGTTTGACCAGCCAGCGCGAGATCGTGCCCTCGTGCACGGACTCGCCCAGCTGCGGCATCACGACGCGTGTGGTCTTGCCCGCCATCAGTACGCCGCGAGGTCCTTCAGCACTCTGGTGATCTTGTCCGGCGTCGGGATGAAGTATTCCTCCATCGGCACGGCGTAGGGCATCGACGGCACGTCGAGCCCGCCGAACCTCTTGACCGGAGCATCCAGCCACCGCCAGGCCTCATCCGCGATCAGGGCCGCCACCTCAGAACCGATCGACACGCTGAAGTTGTCCTCGTAGAGGACCAGGGACTTTCCGGTCTTGCGCGCGGACGCGATGATCGCCTCTTTGTCCAGCGGATAGACGGTGCGCAGGTCGACGATTTCGACGCTCACGCCCTCAGAGTCGAGATTCTTTGCCGCTTCCAGCGCGTAGTGGACCATCAGGCCGTAGCAGAAGACGGAGATGTCGGTGCCCTCGCGCGCCGTGCGTGCGACCTGGAGCGGGATGAGGTACTCGCCCCTGGGCACCGGCTCCTTGAACATCCGGTAGAGCCGCTTGTGCTCGAAGAAAAGGACCGGATCGGGATCGCGTATGGCGGCGAGCAGCAATCCCTTCGCCTCGTATGGGGTCGAAGGGATGACGATCTTCAAACCGGGGGTCGCGAATCGAGCCTCGATCGACTGCGAGTGGTACAGCGCGCCGTGCGCGTGCCCGCCCATCGGCGCGCGCACGACCATCGGCACAGACCAGTCGCCGTCGCTGCGGTAGCGGTACTTCGCCGCTTCGTTGACGATCGAGTTGAACGCCATGTGGGCGAAGTCGGTGAACTGCATCTCGGCCACCGGCCGCTTGCCCCCGATCGCAAGTCCCAACGCGACGCCCGCGATCGACGACTCCGCAAGCGGTGTGTCGATGACGCGCGCCTCGCCGAAACGCTTGCGCAATCCGTCGGTGACCAGGAACACCCCGCCCTTCTTGCCCACGTCCTCACCAAGGACCATCACGCGGTCGTCGCGCTCCATCTCCTCGGTCAGCGCCGAGCGCAGCGCCGCGACCATGTTCATCTCTTCGGTCTCCCCGCCGGAGGCTGGCTCGATCGCCTTCGGCGCCTCGACCGCGTACACGTTGGTGAGCGCGTCTTCCGGGCGGGGATCGTCCGACTCCATACCTTCTTTGGTCGCCTGGGTGACCTCCTCTTTGACGGTCTCCTCGGCTTCGGCCACCTGCTTGGCGTTCAGCACGCCCTCGTCGAGGAGCCGCTTCTTGAAGCGCTCTAGGCAGTCGTTCTGGGCGAGGACCTCGATCTCATCTTGCGTCCGGTAGCGGCGCTGGTCGTCCTCGGACGAATGGGCTCCCAGCCGATCGACCAGGCATTCGATCAGGGTCGGCCCCTCGCCGGCGCGGCCGCGAGCGACGGCCTCCTTCGAGACCATGTAGCAGGTGACAGGGTCGCGTCCGTCGACGGTCACGCCCGGAAACCCATAACCGGCGGCGCGTTGGGCCACGTGCTGGATCGCGTACTCCTTGTTGAAGGGCGTCGAGATCGCAAAGCCGTTGTTCTCACAGACGAAGATCTCGGGCAGCTTGTAGATCGCGGCGAAGTTGAACGCCTCATGCGCGTCGCCTTCCGCGCCGGCACCTTCGCCGTAGCAGGTCAGCAGGACCTTGTCGGTGCCATCCATCTTCAGCGCATACGCGACACCGGCGCCCCGAACCATCTGCGTGGCGACCGGTGAGCCGCCAGAGGTGATGTTGTGCCGCGTGTCGGAGAAGTGGCCGGGGGTTTGTTTGCCACCCGACGCCGGATCGGCGGCCTTCGCCAGCACCGACAGCATCAGGTCCAGCGGCGTCATGCCCATGCGCATGCAGAGGACGACGTCGCGGTAGTAGGGGGCGAGCCAGTCGTGCTTGGGTTTGAGCGGCCAGCCGACTCCGATCTGCGCCGCCTCGTGGCCGGCGCAGGAGATGATGAACGGCGCTCGGCCCTGACGGTTCAGGACCTGGAAGCGGTAGTCGATCTGGCGGCCCAGAAGCATGTAGTGGAACCACTCGGTGAGGATGTTCTCGTCGAGGTCGGTGTCGCGCCACGCGACCGGCTCCTGGAATCGCCAATCGGGGCTGAACGCCGGGTCCCTCGTCTTGGTCGTCTGCGCCATCTCGGGCTAGAAGTGGATGGCGCGGCCGTCCACCGCCATCGCCGCCTCCATCACCGCCTCGCTCAACGTCGGGTGAGGATGGACGTTGCGGCCTAGCTCCCAGGCGTCGCCCTGAAAGAGCTGGGTCAGCGCGGGCTCCGCGATCAGCTCGGTGGCGCTGTCGCCGACGATGTGGGTGCCAAGGAGCTGGCCTGTCTTGGTGTCGGCCACGATCTTCACGAAACCGCCCGTCTCGCCGTGAATCTGGGCCCGCCCGATCGCCGAGAAGGGGAACTTGCCGACCTTCACCTCACGACCGGAGTCGCGTGCCTCCTTCTCCGTCATTCCCACGGACGCGATTTGCGGATGCGAGTACGTGCAGCGGGTGACCAGGTTTTGCTCCATCGGCGCCACGCGCTGGCCCGCGATGTCCTCGACCGCGGTGATGCCTTCGTGCGAGGCGGCGTGGGCGAGGAGAAAGCCACCGACCACGTCACCGATGGCGTGGATTGAGTCGACCGAGGTGCGCATCCACTCGTCGACCTTGATGAAACCGTTCGGCTGCGTCTGCACCCCAACCTGCTCCAGGCCGAGGTCTTTGGAGACGGCCGCCCGACCCACCGCGACGAGCAGCTGCTTCGCCCATACCTCGCCCTGATCGGTCTCGACGCTGACGCCGTCGCGGGCTTTCTTCGCGCCCTTCACCTTGACGCCGAGACGGCAATCGATGCCTGCCTTCTTGAACGCCGACAGCAGCTCCTTGGAGACGTCTTCGTCCTCGAGCGGGACCAGTCTGTCGAGGGCCTCGAGCAGGGTGACCTTCACGCCCAGCTGGTTATAGAGGGTGGCGAACTCGACACCGACAGCGCCCGCGCCGATGATGCAGATCGACTCCGGAACGGTCTTCGCCACCACGGCGTTGTCGGACGAAACGATGAACTGGCCGTCAAGATCCAGGCCGGGCAGCGTCTTGACGACCGAACCGGTGGCGACGATGAGGTTTTTGGCCTGGACCAGCTTTCCGTTTGCCTCGATCGTGTTGCGGTCGCGCAGGCGGCCCCTCGCCTGGACTACCTCGATCTTGTTCTTCTTCATGAGGTACTGAACGCCCTTGTACAGCTGTCCGACGACGGCGTCGCGGCGCTCGGCGATACGGGGGTAGTCGTAGCCGACCACCTCGGCCTTCAGGCCGAACTCGATTCCTCGGGCGGCGACGCGGTGATAGAGCTCGGAGGACTCGAGCAGCGCCTTGGTCGGGATGCAGCCGACATGGAGGCACGTGCCGCCGAGCTTGGCCGCCTCAACGAGGGCTACCTTGAGACCGAGTTGAGAGGCGCGGATGGCGGCTGGATAGCCCCCCATCCCACCACCCAGGATGGCGACGTCAAAATCGAAATCAGGCACTTGGATTAAGTGTAGGGACGGTCAGCAGTTGGCTTTCCGCAGGTGGCCGCGCGCAGCCTCGAAGTCGGCTCGATCGCGCACCGGAATTCCCGCCGCCGGGTCGCCATAGCGGTCGACCGCCCGGTAGTACGCCGGCGGCGTGATGCCTGGCGTGATCAGCACATCGGCGTCGCTGGTAGGGTCGAGGCATGGATCGTTGCGCTCGGCGGCCAGCGCCTGCAAGTCGGCCACGGCCCGCTGCATCTGGACCGTTTTCGCGCTCGTGTACTCGACCAGGAGCACGGCGCTGTTGAAACAGGCGAGGAACACGCATGCGACGAGCGCCGGGCGCCAGGTGCCTCGCCACGGCAGGTGCCGGGCGGCGTCGCCGAGCAGGACCAGCCACAGCACGGCGGCGACGTACACGTAGCGCGAAGCCCCTGACTGCTGCCATCCGAGCTGCGCGCGGGTCAGCCCGGCGACCAGGTAGAAGGCGAGCAAGCCAGCGGCGACGCCGGCCGTGAACCCGTCCAGGCCATGCCGGCGCCATCGCCAGGCCATCACCAGGAGGGCCAGCGCCAGCAGGGGGTAGCCGATCCAGCCCCCTGCTCCGAGCAGACCGGCGACCCCCTGGGACAGACCCCAGACCGCGTACAGAGGGTCGATCAGCAGGTTGGCCGCGGTCGGTTGGGGATCTGGGTGCGTCCCGAAGCGCCCGAATCCGAGGTACCAGGCGGCCAGCGCGACGGCCGGCGGCACAAGCCACAGCAGGTCCCGACGGCGGCCTCGCGTCAGCAAGAGCTCGACCGCGGCGGCGACCGTAAACACCATGCCGATGCCTGAGAACGCAAGCGAAACCGCGATCAAGGCGGCGGCCCCAGCAGGCCGCCGGCCGAGCGCGAGCATCGCGCCGAGCCCGAAAGCGATCGAGGCCAGCCAGCCGATCTGGAACGCCCAGAGGATGTCCTCCCATCCGGCCCCCAGCACGAGAAGGATGAAAGCCGCCGCCATCGCGACGAGGTCGCCCGCGCGCCGGCGGACCAGCTCGAACAAGAGCACGACGTTGGCGCAGTGGGCCAGGAGGAGGACGGCCATGTACGGCGCGTACGCGCGGAGGCCGACCGTGTTGAGAAGGAGGGTATAGGAGAGGCGCAGCAGCATCGAAGGGTGCTCGTTGTGCGGCTCGAAGTACGTCCAGAAGGTCCAATCGGGCGCGGTGGTGATGAAGGTCCACTCGTCGAAATAGAAGGTGAAGGAGCCCGTCAGCCACAAGAGGATGGCGCATACGAGCGCGGCTGCGGCGACCACGACCAGACGCGCATGTGGAACGCGGACATCAGCGGCCGTCACGGGATCAGGTCGCGAGCGCTCTTTCAGAAACGGGGGTGCGCGAAGGCGCCACGAGGAAGGCAAACCACACCGCGATCCCAACGAGCATCGGCAGCGGCGTCAAGGGCCATGCGAACTCGCCCGCGATCACCACCACCAAGAGCCAGGCGCGCTGCCAGGCAGGCGGTTGTTCGCGCCAGAAGAGCCAGCCGGCAAGGGCGAGGATCGTGAAGTCCTGGAGGTGCCAGTACGTCGGTGTCAGCGTGCTGGCAACGATGCCCAGCGCAAAGAGCCGGCCATAGCTCTCACGCCGATTCAGGTACGCGCCCGCCATCGTGACCAGGACGGCGAGCGCCGGAACCGCGTAGCTCAGCAGGCCGGGACCGAGGAGGTAGGCGAGGGTGAAGTAGCGGTTGTTCGCGACCTGGCTTTCGTGGGCCAGAGTGATCCGGTAGTCGCCCAGCCCATCGGCGCCAAGCGAAATCAACGAGAGCAGCGCCAGCGCCGCTCCGATCAAAGCCCATGGCAAGACGACTCGCCACCTCCCGGCCGCGAGAAGCACGAGCGGAATCAGCAGCACGAGCTGTGGCTTGATGACCGAAAGCCCAAGCACCGCACCTGCGAGGTACGGCTTTCGCAAATCGGCCAGCTTCCAGCTCGCGGCCGCGATCAGCAGCACAAGGAGGGCCGGCTGGACGAACTCCAGGCTGTAGAGCACGGGGTACCAGGCGAGCGCGCCCAGGAGCCACAGCCAGCGGGTCCGTCCGCCCTCGGGCGCTGCAATCCACCAGGCGGCGGTGAGGGCGACGCCCAGAAGCGCGAGCCAGACGTACACGGCCGCGGCGGGGCTCAGCAAGGTCAATGGGAGGACCAGCCAGGCGTAGACGGGAGGGGTCGCATACCACGCCCCGTCCTGGAAAACTGCATGCGGCCGGAGCTGCACGAACATGTCGTGTTCCAGCGCTAGCGAGTAGATGTGGCTCCAACCGTGGGCCCGGCCGATGCCGGCCGCGATGTACGCCGTGATCAGGTCGTTGTTGAGAATCTCGCCGCGCAGCGGAAGCACGACCACGTACCAACCGGTCAGCCCGATCGCGATGAGCAGGAACCAGGCCAGGCCGACGGCACCCAGGTTGCGCCAGGCGGGACCGTCGAGCCCGCGGCCTGTCAGCCGCGCTCGGCGAGGGGCACTGGCTTCCGCGGCTCCGGTCCGATGTATTCCGATTGCGGCCGGATTATGCGGTTGTGGGCTGCCTGTTCGAGCACATGAGCGCTCCAACCGGCGACTCGGGAAGCGGCGAAGGTCGGGGAGAAGAACTCCTTGGGCAGTCCGATCGCCTGAAGGACGCCCGCCGAGTAGAACTCGACGTTGGTCGACTGCGGCCGCTCGGGATGCTCCTCGTGCAGGATTGTGAGCGCGATTTCCTCCACCTTGGAGGCGAGGGCGAAGAACTGCGGATTCATCCGCTCACACATCTCCTTGAGGATCTTGGCCCGCGGATCGTAGACGCGGTAGATGCGGTGGCCGAAGCCCATGAACTTGACCTTCCGATTGCGCGCGGCGCGCATCCATGCCTCGGCGTCGGGAGCGGCGCCGATCTCCTCCAGCTGCTCGATGACCGCGGAGGGCGCACCTCCGTGCGCCGGCCCTTTCAGCGCGCCGATGGCCCCGACCAGGCACGACGTCAGATCCGACTCGGTGGAGGCGATGACCCGAGCCGTAAAGGTCGAGGCGTTCATGCCGTGATCCGCAAGCAGGACGAGATAGGTGTTGAGGGCACGGACGATCTCTGGGCTCGACTCCTCGCCGTTCATCATGTAGAGGTAGTTCGCCGCATGCCCCAGGTCTCGCCTCGGCTTGACCGGCTCGAGTCCCATCCGTTTGCGGTGAAAGGTCGCGAGGATGGTCGGGAATGACGCCGTGGCGTGGATCGCAAGCGGGCGGGAGGGCCTGGCGAGCCGGTGCTCGACTCCCTGCACAGAGACCACGCTCCTGAGGACGTCCATCGGGTCGGTGTCGGCGGGCAGGGCCTCGAGCGCGACCGTCGCGGCCTGGGTCAGCTGACGCGAGCTCGCAAGCTCGGCCGACAGCGCGCCGAGCTCTGCTCGGGTCGGCAGGCGGCCTTCCCAGAGCAGGAACGCGACCTCTTCAAAAGACATCTCCTGAGCAAGGTCGGCGATCACGTAGCCCTGATAGACGAGGCGGCCGTTGGCGCCGTCGACCATCGAGATCGCCGTCTGGGCACCGATGATTCCCTCGAGGCCCGGCACGTACGCGCTGTTGCCGCTCATCGCTTGGCGAGCTGCAGCGGCTTCCTTCCGGGCTCGGGGCCGATCCAGCGCGAGGCCGGCCGGATGATGCGAAGGTCGGACAGCGACTCGAGCACGTGCGCCGTCCAGCCCGAGACACGGGACGTGGCGAAGATCGTCGTGAAAAGTTCTTTCGGAATACCGGCGCCGGTCAGAACCACCGAGGCCCAGAAGTCGACGTTGGTCGCGTTCGGGCGCTCCGGGTGGGCGTCGTGGAGGATCTTCAGGGCGACCTCTTCGGTGCGTGCCGCCGTGCGGTGCAGGTCGGGCGCGGCTGTCTTCGCCATCTCGCGGAGGATCTTCGCCCGCGGGTCGTATGTGCGGTAGACCCGGTGTCCGAACCCGGAGAAGCGTTCGTGCTTTGCATGGGCGTCGGTCAACCATCTCTCGGCGTTCTCCGCCGACCCGATCTTGTCCAGCATGTTGCGCGCCGCCAGCGTCGCGCCGCCGTGCGCGGGACCTTTCAGTGCCGCGATCGCCCCGACGATGCACGATGTGAGGTCGCTTCCGGTGGACGCGACAACGCGAGCGGCGAATGTGGAGGCGTTCAGCCCGTGGTCCGCGAGCAGGACGAGGTACGTGTCCACCCAGTGGACTTTCTGGGGTTCCGGCTCCCTTCCCTCCAGCGACCACAGGAGGTTGGCCGCGTGGCCGAGGTCGTCGCGAGGCTGGAGGGGATCCTTGCCTTGCCGGCGTCTATACGCGGCACCGACGATGGTGGGGAAGACCGCTGTGAGCGCGACGGCCTCGTCAAGGGTCGGTTTGGTGAGAGCCTGGCTTGCGCCCTGCGCCGAGACGACCGTGCGCAGGACGTCCATGGGATCGGTGGACGGCTCCATTGCCATGAGCGTCTTGCGGGCGGAATCCTTGAGTCGGCGAGCCCGCGACATCTGTTGACGCAGAGCGTCGAGCTCCTTCTCGTTTGGCAGCTCACCGTGCCAGAGCAAGAACGCGGCTTCTTCGTAACTTGTGACCGGAATGAGGTCCTCGATGAGGTATCCGCCGCGATAGATCAGACGGCCGTTGGCGCCGTCAACCTCGCTGACGGCGGTCTCGGCGGCAACCACCCCTTCCAGCCCGGGGCTGAACTCCCCCACTTCGAGATTAAGTGTAGATAGAGCCGATTTTCCACCGGTTTAGAGTTCGGTCGAATGGAACGGCGGTCGGTGCTGATCAGCTCGTCGGTGGCCTTCGTCATCGTGCTCGTCGCCGATGTCGTCTACGTCGGATTGATCAACGCCCAGGGGCCGTCGGCCCAGCCCTACATCCCGCGCTTCGTCGCCGGTTACCTGGCGGTGATGGCGGCGCTCATCGCGGTCGCCATGCTGCCGCGGCAGGAGATCGAGACCATTCGCGTGCTTCTGCGCGCGGCCGCCGCCGCGGGACTCCTGGTCATGGGCTTTCTGGCCGCCTTTACGATCGGCCTACCACTGGTCAGCGCCGGAATCCTGGTCACGGTCGCGCTGAACCGGACGGTTCGAACGGCCAGGTCCAGGCCGGCGCGTTTGGGGGGCCTCCTTGCGGCCGCGCTGGCGGTCGCCCTTCTGCTGGCGGGCTTCGAGCTCACCCAGCGCCTGATCGATTGTCCGGCCACTGGTCAGACGGCGGGAGGGGGGTCTGGACTCGTCACCGGCCCATATCAATGGGAATGCGTGAACGGACGCCCGATCTTTCACTCCGTCTAGATCGGCGTAACGAACTGGGAATGGGGCCGTTACCGCTGCAAAGAGACATGAGAGCGTCATGAAGCGATTGCTCGTCATCACCGCGCTGCTGGCAGCGGCCTGCGGCCCCGCCAACCCGGGTCCGACCGGGGGTGCGTCAGCCAACCCATCGCCAAGCACCCAATGCGTCTCGCCTTCCAGTCCGTGCCTGGCGCTCGTGAACATTCGTGGCGGCAACGATTTCGTGGTCAGCGACGTCACGGACGTCCAGCACCCGAAGACGGTTTCCAACCTGGGAATGATCTCGTGGCCGGCGTTCGTGACTGCGACGGATGTGTCGTACCTCGCGCAAGGTGGCGTGTTCCGCGCGCCTCTGGCCGGTTCCCCGACGACCGTCGTCTTCAAGGCGAACGACCTGATGGCCTATGCATGGAGCCCGGACGGAAAGACCGTCGCCTATCTGCTCCCAGCCGGCTCGGGGATGGCGCTGCATCTTTTGAGCGGCGGGCAGGACCACGTCGTCGGTGGCCCGATTCCGGCGCGGCCGGCGGTAGGTTGCCAAACCGAGTTCTGCGCGATAGCGGACACATGGGACTTCAGCCTGGTGTATTCACCCGACGGCAGCCACATCTCGCTGGTCGACAGCATTGCCAACGTGACGAGCTTCCGGCTGTGGACGTCGGACGGTATCCTGGTCGAGCACTCCGACACGCAGGCCCGCCCGATGTCGGCCTGGGTGGATAGCGCGCTGTTTTTTCAGGGCGCCGATGGAGTCCAGGTGTGGCGCGCTGGAACCGTCTCGCAATTTCTTCCCGGCGTGAACTGGATCAGGCCTCATGCATCCGCGAACGGGCGCGACATCGTCTATGAGACGCGAGATGCGCAGGGCTTGCACGAAACCTTTGTCGCCGACACGACCACCGGACACGTGCGACCGCTGAGCAAAGGTCGCGTGGATCCTGTCTTCCTCGCCCCGGGCTACGTCTGGTATCAGGGTGAGCGCGCCTGCGTGGCTGCCGACGTTTGTCCGGCCGGCTACCAGGTGATCCGAACCGGAAAGAGCTACGTCTACGACCTGGGTAGTGGCACAGAAACCGAATCGGACATTGTGTTCGTGAGCGACGTCTGGCCTCACGCGGCCTGAGCGGTCAGCTGGGATCTTTACCGCATAAGGAAGTCAGTGCCCTTCTTATCAGGATTCTGCCACGAGCAAGGCATACGGCGATGAGCTCCTTGAAGGTACCGAGTCCGAATCCCTGATGGCGGCCGTGTGCGACGTTTGGTCGCTCGCCGCCTGAGCTGACGCTCCGGCCCATCCCCCGCTCCCAGTGCGGGCCCTCGGACACTCGGGAGTCCGACACTGCGGTTGGTGAACGACCAGCTCCGCTTCCACACCGGCTGATGACGCCATAACTAATGGAGCCCGGTGCCGTTTGGGCTGTATGAGCTCGAGGTCGCGGCGCTGGGTCTGGATCGTGGCGGCGGCCGCGCTGCTGGGCGTCGGTTGCGGCCCGGCACCACCTTTCCCCGTGGCGATCGCTTCGACCCCGCCCTCGCAGTCCACCAGTCGCCCTCTGGCTTTGGTCACTCTTCGCGGCAACGATCAAGTCATCGTTAGTGACCTCACAGACATCAGCTACATAAAGACACTCGCCAGCGTGGGGACGAGCCTGGCGCCGGTGTTTGTGAGCGCATCGGAACTCTCGTATGCCGACGAGAGCGGCCTTGTCCGCGCTCCCCTGGCTGGAGCTCCGAAGACCGTCGTGTCCGGTCAGGTCGTGGGCCTCTTCGGGTGGAGCCCGGATGGAAGCAGCGTCGTCTACACGACCGAGAGCGCCGCCGGGATGGATGTACATCAACTGACCGCTGGAGTCGATCGTGTGCTGGGCTCTGCTCCGAGTGGGGGTGTCGGCGGGTGCGAAACTATCGCGGGCTGCGCGATCGCAAACTCGCTGGACTTTCGGCTGGTTTACTCACCCGATGGGACGTACGTGTCTCTGGTGGTCAGCGGTTTCGCTCCGAGCACGTTCCGTCTCTGGTCTGCAGATGGCAAGCTGGTCCGCAGCACCGACGCGCAGGGCACGACGATGTCGGTCTGGTCAGGCGGCACCCTTTACTTCCGCGACGCGGGCGGCGTGGAAATGTGGCGCAACGGCGCCGTCTCCAACTTCCTTCCGGGAGTAGCGTGGATTCGGCCCAAAGCATCGCCGGACGGCGGAAAGATCGTCTACGCGGCTCGGGACAGCAGTGGTTGGGCGCACAGCTACGTCGTGGACACCACTACGAGAGAGATTCGCGAGATCAAGACAGCTCGCGCTGAACCGATCTTCCTGACATCCCGATACATCTGGTATCGGGGTGAGCGTGCGTGCGTGGAAACCGACTTGTGTGGCCCTCAGCCGCCGACTCATCCGTCCAGCGGCACGACCTACATCTACGACCTGCAGAACGGCACCGAGACCGAGACGGCCATCACGTCAGTGAGCGACGTCTGGCCCCACGCGGCCTGACAAAGGATTCGGCTCTAGACCATCCCCAGTTCCCAGCGCGCTTCTTCGGACATGCGCTCTGGGGTCCACACCGGTTCGTAAACGATGTCGACTCCGGCGTCGGAGATGCCGGGAAGCATGAGCAGGTGGTCCCGCACGTCTGCCATCACATCTGCGGCCATCGGGCAGCCCAGCGCGGTCAATGTCATCTTCACATCCACGCGCTCGGGCTTGATCGCGATGTCGTAGACCAGGCCGAGGTCGACGATGTTGACCGGGATCTCCGGGTCGAAGCACTGGCGAAGGACCTCGATGACATCTTCGGGCTTGACCGTCGCGTCGGGTGCGACCTCGGTTGTGACCGTAGGAGCCTCGCTCATGGCACCTCCAGGCGAAGGCCGGCGTCCTTCCAGGCCTTGGTGCCGCCGCGGAAGTTGACGACATCCTTCACTCCAAGCGCGACCGCCATCTCAGAGGCGACGGCCGAGCGCTCTCCGACCTGGCACACGAAGATCGTTCCATCGCTGAATTTCTGGGCCGTCGGGTTGGCCAGGATCGAGCTCAGCACCACATGCCTCGCGCCCGGGATGTGTCCCTTGTTCCATTCCCAGTCCTCTCGGACGTCGACGACATCCCGGCCTTCGTCTACCAGCTTCTTGATGTCGTCGACCTTCAGGTCGCGAAACGGCACCGTCTGCTCAGTCATACCTATCTATTACTCCTCATCGACGTCGGCCAATCCATAGGCGCCGACCTTCAAGACCTTCAGCGACAGCAGCGCGCACTTGATCCGCGCCGGCGAGATGTCGATACCGAGCTCCCCGAGCACGTCGTCCTTATTGATCTTCTTCGCCTCGTCGAGCGGCATTCCCTTCAACCGCTCTGTCAGGAGCGATGCGGAAGCCTGCGAGATGGCGCAGCCACGACCGTGGAAGCGGACGTCCTCGATCACTCCGTCCGTGACACGGAAGTCCATGCCGACGACGTCCCCGCACAGCGGGTTGTCCTCCTCGTGGGAGATGTCGGGATGCTCGAGACGACCGTAGTTTCGAGGGTGCTTGTAGTGGTCGATGATGTACTCGCGGTAGAACTGGTCGTCAGCCGTGGCCATCACGCGAAGATCCTTTGAGCTTCCTTGATCGAGCTTACGAGCCGGTCGACCTCATCCTTCTGCGTGTACACGTAGAACGACGCGCGCGCAGTCGCCGCGACGCCAAGGCGCGTCATCAACGGCATCGCGCAGTGATGTCCCGCGCGAAGACAGACCTGGTCGCGGTCGGCGATCGTCGCCAGGTCATGCGGATGGATGCCGTCGAGCGAGAAGGAGATGACCCCGGCGCGGCGTGAGGGGGGCGGGCCGTACACGGTCAGGCCGTCGACGTCGCTGAGCGCCTCGTAGGCGTACTCGGTGATGTCGAGCTCGTGGGCGCGGACGGCGTCCATGCCCAGGTCGTTCAGATAGTCCACTGCGGCCCCGAGCCCGATCACCTCGGCGATCGCCTGCGTGCCGGCTTCGAACTTCCAGGGCAGGTCGTGATAGGTCGTCTCCTCGACGCGCACCGTCTTGATCATGTCTCCGCCCGCCATGAAGGGGTCCATGGCCTCGAGGACCTCACGGCGGCCGTAGAGGATTCCGGCTCCTGTCGGGCCCAGCATCTTGTGCCCGCTGAAGGCGTAGAAATCGCAGCCAAGCGCCCGCACGTCGATTGGTTGGTGAGGCGTGCTCTGCGCGCCGTCGACCAGGACCGTGGCGCCCACCCTCTTCGCGGCGGCCACCATCTCGTGCGCCGGATTGATGGTCCCGAGGGCGTTGCTCACCAGGTTGAATGCGACCAGCTTCGGCCCGCGATTCAGCAGTTCAGCGAACTGATCCCGCCGCAGCTCGCCGCGGTCGTCGATGTCGACGTACTCGATCCTCGCGTCCTTCTCGGCCGCGAGGATCTGCCAGGGGACGATGTTGGAGTGGTGGTCGATGATGGTCAGGACGATCAGGTCGCCCTGCTTGATGTTCTTCCGCCCCCAGGCGTAGGCGACAAGGTTGATCGCCTCAGTCGTGCCGCGCGTGTAGACGATCTCCTTCGTCGAAGCGGCATTGATGAAGGCGCGCACCTTCTCCCGCGTCGCCTCGTAGCGGACGGTCGCCTCTTCAGCGATGCGATAAGCGGCGCGGTGGATGTTGGAGTTGAACTTCTCGAAGTACTCCAGCATCGCGCCGGTCACCTGGCGTGGACGCTGCGAGGTATTGGCCGAGTCGAGGTAAGCGATGCCCGTCTCGAAGATCGGAAAGTCTTTGCGGATCGCCGCCACGTCAAGGGTGCGGATGGCCACGCTCAGTCGGGCACCTCGACGTAGATTTCGTCGCCTTCGAGCTTCACTGGGTACGTCTTCGCCGGGATCACTGCCGGGAGACCGGTGACCTTGCCGGTCTCCAGGTTGAACCGTGATCCATGCTGCGGGCACTCGACGTCCAAGCCCCATAGCTCGCCGTCGGAGAGGAAGAACTCCTCGTGCGTGCAGATGTCGTTGAGGGCGTAGAAGTTGCCGTCCTCGGCGTGGGCGAGGCACACGGGCGTGCCGCCGGCTTCGACGCGCTTCATCGAGTCTTGCGGAATCTCTTCGACCGAGGCGACCCGATGGCTAGCCAATTCGCGCCTCCAGCTCCGCCTCCACCAGCTTGCGTGCGTGCTCGAACGGGATGCGGTCGAGGACGTCGCCGAAGAATCCCTGGATCAACATCCGCTTGGCAGTTGTCTCGGGGATGCCGCGGGATCGTAGGTAGAAGAGGTGCTCGGGGTCGACAGGGCCGACCGTGGCGCCGTGGGTGCAGCGGACGTCGTTGTTGTCGATCTCGAGCATCGGGATCGAGGTCGCCTTGGCCTTGTCGGAGAGGACGAGGTTGCGGTTGGCCTGGTAGGCGTCGGAACGCGCGGCGTGCTTTTCGATCTTGATCAGGCCGGCATAGACGGTGCGGGCGACGTCCTGCAGCGCGCCTTTGAAGAGGAGGTCGGAGCGCGTGTTGCCGACGCGGTGGTCCTGGAGCGTGTGGAAGTCGAAGAACTGCTCTCCGGAGGCGAAGTAGATCGCCTTCAGCTCCGCGTTCGAGCCTTCTCCGGCCAGGGATGCCTCGACACGCGTCTTGGAGAACTTGCCACCGAGCGTGACGTTGAAGAGGCGCAGGTTCGAGTCCTTTTGCAGCTCGGCGCGCTGGTCGGCGAAATGCCAGACGTTGCGGCCCCATTTCTGAACCGCGACGTAACCGACCTGCGAGCCTTCGCCCACGAAGATCTCGGTCGAGCCGCTCCGGTAGCCGGCCTCGGTGTCGTCTTCTGCGATGTACTCGTCGAGGTAGTTGAAACGCGCGCCGCGGCCGGCAACTATCAGGGTGTGGGGGAGGACGCTGTTACCGCCTGCGTGCGAGAAGTGCTGGCCCAGCACCGGTTGGTCGAATTCCACCCCGTCGGGGACGTACAGGAACGTGCCACCGGTGAAGAAGGCCGCATGCAGGGCGGCGAATCGATCGCGGTCTGCGTGCACAAGGGAGAACAGCCGCGGCTCAACGAGATCGGGGTGATCCTTCGCGGCCTCGCGTAGTGGCTTGAGGATCACGCCCGCCGGCAGCCCCGACGGACGCTCGAGCTTCAGCCCGTCGAGGTGCTCGAGCTTCGAGTATTCGGCCGCGTTGAAGCGGCTGACGTCGGTTCGCCGCCACTCCTCGTCGGTCTTCGATGGCAGTTGCAAAGTCTCATACGCCGCCAGCGCGTTCTGCCTCCGCTCGCGCAGCCAGCCAGGTTCGCCCTGGAGCTGGTCCAGGGTCTCCGCAGTCAGCGCCATCGCTACCCTACCGAGCCCTCCATCTCGAGCTGGATGAGCCGGTTGAGCTCCACCGCGTACTCGAGAGGCAGCTCTTTGGTGAACGGCTCGATGAAGCCGTTGACGATCATGGTCTCGGCCTCCGCGCGCGGGATGCCGCGGCTCATCAGGTAGAAGAGCTGCTCGTCGGACACCTTGCTCACGGTCGCCTCGTGGCCGAGGGTCACGTTCTCGGCGTCGACGTCGTTGTAGGGATACGTGTCCGAGCGCGACTCATCGTCTAGCAGCAGCGCATCGCATTTCACGAACGACTTGCAGTTGTTCGCGCCGGGGTAGATCTTGATGTGGCCGCGGTACGAGGTCCGGCCGCCTGCCTTGGAGATCGACTTGGACGTGATGGTCGAAGTCGTGTTCGGCGCGACGTGGATCATCTTCCCGCCGGCGTCCTGGTGCTGGCCCTTACCCGCGAACGCAACTGAGAGCACGTCGCCCTTCGCGCCGGGCTCCATCAGGTAGACGGAGGGGTACTTCATCGTGATCTGCGACCCTAGGTTGCCGTCGACCCACTCCATCGTCGCGTCCGCGTAGGCCATCGCGCGCTTGGTCACGAGGTTGAAGACGTTGGTCGACCAGTTCTGGATGGTCGTGTAGCGGCAGCGGGCGTTCTTCTTGACGATGATCTCGACCACCGCCGAGTGCAGCGAATCGGTCGTGTAGATGGGAGCGGTGCACCCCTCGATGTAGTGCACGAACGATCCCTCGTCGCAGATGATCAGCGTCCGCTCGAACTGGCCCATGTTCTCCGCATTGATCCGGAAGTAGGCCTGCAGCGGAATCTCCACGTGCACGCCCTTGGGCACATAGATGAAGGACCCGCCCGACCAGACCGCTGTGTTCAGCGCTGCGAACTTGTTGTCCGCAGGCGGGATCACCGTTCCGAAGTACTCCTTGAACAGCTCGGGGTGGTCTCGCAGCGCGGAGTCGGTGTCCGTGAAGATGACGCCTTTTTTGGTCAGCGATTCCTGCAGCGAGTGGTAGACGACCTCCGACTCGTACTGCGCGGAGACGCCGGCCAGGAACTTGCGCTCCGCCTCGGGGACGCCGAGCCGGTCGTACGTGGCCTTGATGTCAGGCGGCAATTCCTCCCAGGTCTTCGACTGCTTGTCCGAAGCCTTGAGGTAGTAAAAGATGTTCTCGAAGTCGATCACCGAAAGGTCCGCGCCCCACTTGGGCATCGGCTTCTTGCGGAAGATCTCCAGGGAGCGGAGGCGCATCTTGGCCATCCACTCCGGCTCCTGCTTCATCCAGGAGATCTCTGTGACGATGTCCGGGTTCAGGCCCCTTTTGGCCTTGAAGACGTATTCCTCGGGGACGAAGAAGCCGTACTTCTCCTTGTAATCAGCACCGACCTCGATCTTGGGTACGGTGGCCATCAGGCAACCTCCTTCGGTTCTTCTTCGGCGTGACCCCACTCCGCGTAACCCGTGTTCTCCAGTCGTTCCGCGACCTCAGGCCCGCCCGAGAGCACGAACTTGCCGTCAACCAGCACGTGCACGTAGTCGGGCTTGATGAACTCAAGGACCCGCGTGTAGTGGGTGATGATCAGGATCCCAAGCTCGGGACCGCGCATGCGGTTCACTGCCTCGGCGACGAACTTGATGGAGTCGATATCAAGACCCGAGTCGGTCTCGTCGAGGATCGCGATCTCCGGCTTGAGCATCGCCATCTGCAGGATCTCGGCGCGCTTCTTCTCGCCACCTGAAAAACCGTCGTTGATGTATCGAGGCAGAAATGAGTCGTCCATGTGCAGGACCTCGAGCTCGCTCTTCATCATCGAGCG
>Ga0209690_1000037_pt1 | contig 58773 bp, 69 predicted proteins | sample GraSoiAngelo_150_FD_186164 | JGI IMG/M metagenome (GOLD analysis project Ga0209690, IMG submission 186164) | Grasslands soil microbial communities from the Angelo Coastal Reserve, California, USA - 14_1009_09_40cm (SPAdes) (version 2) | ecosystem: Environmental > Terrestrial > Soil > Grasslands ... | reverse complement strand
AATCGTCTCTGAAGAGTTTGAGAACGTCGATGAAGTTGAGTCCTGTAAATGGGTCACCGCCTATTCCGAGACAGCTGGATTGTCCGATACCGTCGTGTGATAACGAGGCTGCGATTTCGTAGGTTAGGGTCCCGCTTCTTGAGGCGAGGCCGACCTTGCCAGGCTTGAACACGTCGCCGGGCATTATGCCCAGCTTGGATTCCCCTGCGGTTATTATTCCCGGAGTGTTGGGACCAATGATAGTCGCTCCATGGTTTCTCGCATACTCGATGAGAATCATGGCGTCTCTTGCTGGGATCATTTCTGTTATTATCACAACAGGGCTTAGGCCAGCGTCGATTGCTTCCATCCCGGCCTCTTTGGCGAATGGGGCTGGGACAAAGATAATAGAAGCGTTCGCATCTGTCTTTTCAAGGGCTGAAGCTACCGTGTCGAAGACGGGGACGCCGACTGAGGTCGTTCCTCCTTTTCCAGGAGTCACGCCGGCTACGATCCTGGTTCCGTAGTCTAACATGAGTCTGCTGTGGAAGCTGCCTTGGTTGCCGGTGATTCCTTGGACTATCGCCCGGGTCTGTTTCCCGATCAGGACTGCCATCTATGCAGGCACCTTACTTACGGCGAGTCTTGCTGCTTCATCCATCTTGTCCATAGCGGTCAGTCCAGCGGACTGGAGTATCTTCCTTCCCTCTTCCTGATTAGTTCCTACCATCCGTATGACGAGCGGCTTCTTGAGGCCCATGACTTTCTTTACGTCAACTATCCCTTTCGCAACCTCATCGCATCTAGTAATTCCAGCTAGAATATTGACGAACACGGCACGGACCTTCTCGGCGCCCTGGATGATCTGGAGCGCCGTCGCGACATGTTCGGCGTTGGCTCCTCCGCCAACATCACAAAAGTTCGCTGGCTTCCCACCGTACTGTTTGACCAGGTCGAGCGTTGCCATGACGAGCCCCGCGCCATTTCCTATGATGCCAATATCGCCGTCTAGTTCGACGAACGCAAGACCGTTTTCCCGAGCCTTCGACTCCAAAACCGTGACCTCACCACTGATCTCCTTGGATCTCTCTTGGAATTCGGGATGTCGGAAAAGACTGTTGTCGTCGACTATTACTCGGAGGTCTGCGGCGACGAAGCGGCCGTCTTGCGTCTCAATAACAGGATTGCTCTCCACAAGCTCCGCATCATAGATCACGGACAATCGATAAAGATTGGAGAGAAAATCGGAGAAGGTGCCCTGTTGGGCGCCTTGGTATCCGAGCTTCAGCGCGATGAGCCGGGCGTCGTAGCTTCTCATTCCGAAGATCGGGTCGAGCCGATGGTGGAGCACTCTCTCAGGGGTTTGGCGAGCGACATCTTCGATGTCGATACCACCCTGGTCGGAGGCGAGGACGGTCTGGCAACGGTTCGCGCGATCTAGAACGATGCTCGCGAAGAGTTCTCTCTTTGCAGTGGCTTTCTGTTCGACGAGGACTTTCTTCACCTTCTCGCCTTTGATGGTCATCGCTAGAATCTCGTTTGCCCTAGCCCATGTCTCGTCGGGCTTGCCGGCGAACTTTATTCCACCAGCCTTGCCTCGACCAGCAACGAGGACTTGCGCCTTGATGACCGCCTCCCCCCCAATACGCTTGTGAATATCCCTGGCTTCATCCGACGTCGAAGCCACTGCGCCTCGGGGCGTGTTTATTCCGAGGTTTTGCGCGATAGACTTCGCCTCATACTCAAAGAGTTTCATTGGATCCTATCCGAAGTTGCCCGGTCAGAACTCCTATTGGTATTTGGCTGTTACCACAGGCTAGCTCAGCAAATCCACCGAACGGGTTTCGTAACGGCTTCAGACTAGAACCCCTGTGAAAATTTCGGCAGTCGCTCCGTGGGGGTTTAATAGAGACTTGGCCCTAGATCAATCTGAGACGCGACTTAAAGATTGAATTTCTACGCTGACGGGGAAGGCTTGAGGGCAAATGACAAAATTCGAGTGTCCCTATTGTGATTCTGCGTTCTTGAAGTTCATTACTTCAGAAAGCGAGCTTAGACAGCACGTGTTAGTGGCGCATGGACGAATATTGGACTTCGGCTCACAAGCCGCGAAAGTTCCGGCGTCCGATGCGAAGGACTATGTTAGAATAAGTCTCGAAGAAAAAGACCCCTCAAGTCAGAGTTCCACTTGATTCAGATCTTATCTGGCCATGTGGCGTTTCTGAGCTCTGTAGGCCCCGTAAAGCATTGCCGCAGCGATGCCGATCCCCTAGCCAGTATGTTATCGGATTGATGGTAGATGGAACCTCTGGCGCGCCTCCGTTAGGACCGGGTCCGATAAGTGGCGGGAAGGTGTCGGCCGAGACGGATATCTAAAGGGGGGAACCCAATAGTGTCGCCGTTGGCAGGAGAACCGCGGGAAGACGCTTACGCGTTTCCACGGGCTCTAATCATGATGACTGAAAATATAAGGCTGGCTCAGAACCCGCTCAAGGTAATGCATTTATGAAGCAGGGGTTCCCTTAGCTTAGAAGTCGGTTTAGATCGACTGAGATAGGTCAACGCTTGTTCGGGCGCGAGATTCCCAGGGATCGAGAAACTCAGGCAGATGAGCCCCTACTATTCTATCGGGACGGGCTGAGGTATCAATGGTAAAGACGATCCTGGACAATTTCTGTGTCAAGAGCGGGATTTTCTGTTCGCGATGTGAGGAGAAGTTGAAGAAGGGTCAGATCACCGACCTGGATATCCGGGTTATTCGTAGCATTACTGAGCTTGAGAAGGAGAACCCCAACCTCCAGGAGGTTACCTTCCATAAGGCTGTGGAGGCAGGCGATATCATGGCCCTAATGGTGGACCGGAGGGGGATGGATACTTTCCTTGCTAGCGGTGCGAAGTTGGCGAAGAGTCTTGGTGACCGTGTTGGTAGGCGGGTGAGGATTCTCAGCCAAAGCGGGGACGATAGAGATTTTCTCGAGGGATTGTTCACTCCTTACTCGATTCTTACTATCAATACTATCTGGCTTCCGGATGGGAGCCGAGAGACGAAGGTTATCTTGAACGGGCGAAGGCCGAGGCGGAATCCCGTGGATTTTGAGGTTGTTAAGAAGCTCGCGCGTGAATTGAAGAGCCTGACGCTTAGGATAGAGTTCGAAGACTGATCTTCCCTTTGGGAAGCCCCTCCGATCGCTACGATGTTGTTACGGTCGGAGCGGGAGTTGCCGGTTGTGAGGCGGCTCTAGAAGCGGCGAAGAAGAACGCTGGAGTTCTGCTGCTGGAAGAGCATCCACAGGTTGGCTCGCCTAGTCATTGTTCTGGAGTTGTGAGTCTCAAAGGACTAGAACTCCTCGGGTTGGAGGCTCACTCAAGTTTCAGTCAGAAATTGATCCATGGTGCGAGGTTCTACCCGCCTCATGGTGAACCGATAGAAGTTCGGAAAAAAGATGCTGTAGCGCTTATTCTGAACAGGATGAAATTGGACCAGTTCCTAGCGAAGCAGGCTGTGGCGGCGGGCGTGGAGCTTCGGGCGAAGACTCGCGCGTCAAAGTTCGAACGAACCTCTGATGGCGATCTTCTCACGCTCACAGATGGGTCGAAGGTTGCGGGAAAAGTGGTCATCGATGCGAGTGGAGCGGGAAGTAGGCTGCCAGAGCAGGCTGGGCTTCAGACGCCTGATTGGGCGCAGATACTGCCGGGCTTGCAGTACGAGCTGGTTGACATGAAGGAGCAGGGTGATCTTGTTGAGCTTTTCTTCGGGGCCAAGAGAGCACCAGGATTCTTCGCATGGAGCATCCCAACCGGGAAAAATAGCGCGAGAGTAGGTCTCGCATCGAAAAAAGGAAACGTCAAGAAGTTCCTAGATGACCTCGTCAAGGAACAATGGCCGAAGGCGACGATCGATGCGACCAAATCAGGATCAGTACTCGTCGCTGGGCCGATATCGAGATGCTGGTCCCCTGGTTTCATCGTAGTTGGAGACGCTGCTGGACAGGTGAAACAGACGACAGGTGGGGGCATTGTTATCGGAGGCTACTGCGGAAAACTAGCTGGGATCGCGGCAGCGTCGGCTGCTGCCCACAGTGGAGTCGAGTCTGAAGGGTTTCTAAGAAACTATGACACGCAATGGAGAGAGAAATTCAGTTCTGACCTGCGAAAGATGGGTCTAGCACGGAAATTGTTCGCGGGCCTCTCCGATGAGACTCTTGATCGATTGTTCTCGGTTTTGCGGGACAATGTTTCAGAGATCGAGGCGGAAGGGGACATGGATTTCCAGGGAAAGATCATCACTCGCATGCTGAAGAAGAGAAAGGTCGCGACACTACTCCCACGTGTCGCAACAGACGCCATCAAAGCAATATTCTCCTGATCCTAGGAACAGACTCAGCGTGCAGAAAAACTGGGAATGACGGCAGGTCACCATAATCAAGGACATCCTCGGCCCGGTCGTCTTCACTTCAAGAACCAGCTTGCCTTTCGACTAGGACTTAGTTCGATAATCACAGTTGTCTCGTCGTTCTGCCAGCGTTTGACCTTCCTCACGTAGTCCCTCAAAGATTGAGCCTTGTTACCTTCTATGATCTTAGAGTTGCACTCGATCATCACACCATGCTCCAGGTGTTCGTCGTCCACGACGATTGTAGCGTTGCTGTTCTTCGCGAGATTTCTGACCTTCTTGGCTCTTCTATCCGTTGGGATGTAGAATTTCCCGCGCAGGTAAACATAGCTTACAGGCACGATGTGAGGCCATCCATTCGAGCTAATCGTCGACAGCCTACAGATATCCTTGGAGAGAATGAGGGCCAGTTCACGGTCGGTCAGAACGGGTCGCATAGAGACCAGCTTGCGCTGAACAAGATATTGTTATTGCCATAGCGTGGTGCAACTCTTGCCAATCCTTTCTGGCCACCCCCGAACATTCATGGATTGTCGATAGAATCCACCCCTCACCTGGGAGTTTCTCACTTTGAGTGGAATGCCCGTCAAGCACCGCTCTGGAGAGTTCCCCGTCTTGCAATGTTCGCTGTAATCCACGCTCCACTGATGAGTAGCAGTATGGTTCCAGCTAATGCCATGAGGAATGCGTAAACACCGTATACGGGCCCGCTGAAGATAGAGATCGAGTTTACGGCGTAGAGGAGCCCTGCCCATTTTGGCAGGCTGCGGCTACGCCATATCGCAATGCCAAGGAAGATGGAACCGATAGCATAGAGCCACGCGGAGGTTGCGCCGAACAGAAACGCGACAGGGTTAGAAATGCTGGTGGCGTCTGAGATTACTCTGACCATGTTCGTGTCGCCAGCCAGGTAGAGCCGACCGGCAACAGGGGCCGCGAAGGCGAAAATTCCAGCAAAGGGCAATTGCAAACCCAGCCCGGCAAAAGTCAGCAATAACCCATAGACTGGCAATCGGCTTGCGGACCCTCTCTCTAGAATAGTATACAGGGCCCAGGCTCCAATCAGCAAGAACACCAAGGCAACAATCCCGATTAGATTTCCTAAGGCGATGCTGTCAGCTGATCTGGCGAATGCCTCCGGGTCAGTCGATGGATTGATGAAAACACCTGGAGGAAGAATCGAGATCACGCCAAGAAGACCCGCTATAGGAAGAGCTGAAATTGCTAGGCGAATACGGTTAGGGATCTGCTCACTCATATTTCGACCAGTGACTTAGCATGGTAATCAGTCTTGGGAGCAACTGGCGGACTTGAAGGAGGAATTGCCGGGGAGGTTCGATTAGGAATCTTGAACAGGTGGACAGCCATTAGCTCGATCCAGAGAAAGGGGATCGCGAGGAAGACGCGTTGCAGAAGGCCGACATACGGGAAGGAGGACAAGACGGCAAACGAGAACAGTAGAAAGAGTCCAATGCTTGCGAATCCGGTCGCCAGGGAATACGATTGATACCCTCCCCAGAGAGTGTCCCGCTTCAAGCCTGATGAAATCAACAGTGGGGCTAACGCGAGGGATCCGAACGCAATGACCGCGATCAAATTATGGATTGACTGGGACGGCGACTGGGAACTAGCAAATGGACAACCAGGGTCGCAGGGAAATGCCGCTGTAACCGCCTCCCCCACGCCGAAAATTCCGAGAAGCATTGCACCGATTGCGGGCCACTTTCCTGCGTGAATATGGGTGAACAGACCAAGAAAGAATATTATGATCAGGGAACCGGTGATGACGAAGTTGGCGTTCATTATGGTCGAGTCTTGACCAGTTGCCAGTTCGCTACCATACTGCGTCAATTGATCGTAACCCGGTCTCAATAGACTGGCAACGGTCCACAGCGTTAACATTACAATTGGAGCTGAGACCCCGCAAGAAGCAACGATCGCCGTGTCTCTTCGCAAGGGAGCTACGCACTACCGATGCTTTCTTCAACTCGGAGCCGGTGATCCGGGCGATGATGGTACGTTCGGTGGTAGCCTAACGGAGCCTCTAAGAGCACCGTAGGAATTGAGCTGGGAGAATGCGACAACGATACCGTTCGCCAGAAGCGGACCAGCTGGAATGATCAGAATGTCGGCGATGGGCCGTGACGCCAGTGCTACGATAATCCTCAGAACGACTCCGATTATGAGGGCTCCAAGGCCAATATTTCTCCACCGCACTGGCACGTCGAAACCTACCTTCAACAACCGCGAACACTTGGTACAAACTAAACTTGTGCCACCGAACACCGCGACCTCCCCACCGTCGCGGGTGCACCGGATTAGCTGGCTATTGCGGCCTTGCCTCATCCAGTATCTGACGCTCGCCATTTGGTAGCCGGCAAAGCCGTAGAGAAGTCCCCCGAAAAAGATGGCTGGAGCCGGCGCCAAGAGGAACCCTAAAACGGCGAGAAATAAGCAGTGAACGGTGAAGCTCGTGGAAGGTTTAGCCTTGAACCTCCAATATACCACGGCGGAGTAAACAGTCGTCGTTAACCCTACAGCCTGAAAGATCCACAGATTACTCCAGGAGATACCGAACGGAATGATGACGAGGAAAACGGAAGTTGCAAACGCTAAGACGGTGTTGACAATATTGCTGGAGAGAGCGCTCCGGAATTGTTTCGACGCGTCTCGCAAGATAATACTTTCAATAGTATTGTCAGGAGACGATATCATCACCAAGTACCGCAATTTCTCTTATCGCCCCATGTTTGGCTTATAATCCGATGGTGTGAGGAAAGCCCGTGTTTACGCCTCGACAGGTTCCGATGCACCCTGAGGACCAGAGGATCGTGGAATATGCAAGGGAGTTGTGTGGACAGCTAAACAAGACGAAGTTGGACCCGAGAACTGTGTCTTGGGTAGACCGATTGCCGATAACCCGGATCGTCATATTTCGAGGCGTCATAATGCTGCCACGACTGTTGATGGGGAAGCTGAGCCCTGAAGAGTGGAAGCCGTTGCTCGCTTCCTCCATAGTCTACAACGATCAAAAGTTTCTGTTTGGGGCGATGTTCAGGGGCTTCTTCCTCCCAATGACCGCGGCGGTATTCGCCCTTGTTGCTGTTCTCCTCGTAGTCTTGCGAATGTCGAAATCCCCGCTCTTCCAAGAGTTATTGTTTACGACTGTCGCGGGCTACACGGTCTTCTCTCTTTTCATGATGAGGCGTCTCTTCTCTACAATGAGAAACCTTTACTTCGTCGCGGATGCTAAGGCTGCAGAAATCGTCGGTAGAGAATCATTCATACAAGTTCTCGCCAAAATCGATGCACTAAACTTGCACCACCGACCACGATTTATTGGCAGATGGAACGTCAGCCCAAACACGCATCAGAGACTCGAAAAACTCAAGGAAGACACATCGCTCCCAGGTTCCGGCTAGAGCAGAACGGTCGACCCGGATCGCATGAAGTGCACCCCACGTATTTGCCCAACCGTTAGTGTTTTTTCTCAGAATCTTCGTCCAACTTAAGAAGCATCACAACGACGTTCTGCGACGTTAGTAATGAGAATCCTTGTTGTTGGATGCGGTAAGGTAGGCTCGGAGATCGCCCGCGACCTCGCGGGATCAGACGAGGTTGATTCTGTAGTCGCGATGGATGCCAGCTCCCAGAACTTGAAGCTCTTGAGGAAACGCGTCCCCAAGAAGCTTCAGACTGTCAAACTGAGCATGTCACAACTGCCGCGTTTTCATACTCTTCTGGGGAAAGTCGACCTTGTTTGCGGTGCTCTGCCGGGCCGGCTTGGATTGGACCTGATGAGTGAGACGGTTAAGGCTAGCAGAGATATTGTGGATATTTCCTATACTCCGCGGGACGCCTTTCCTCTTCAACGTAAGGCAAAGGAAGCTGGTTGTCGGGTCGTTCCTCAGTGTGGTGTGGCGCCGGGTTTCACGAACATGTGTGTTGGTGATGCTTCGCGGAGGCTAGATCAGATGAAATCGGTGGAAATCTTTGTTGGCGGTCTTCCGGAGAAGCCTGAACCTCCCCTGAATTATCGGATTGTGTTTTCCCTTGAGGATGTTGTGAACGAGTACTCTCGACCTGTACAGGTTATCGAGGAGGGTAAGCGGAAGAAGGTTGACGCGTTGTCCGGGCGTGGTCACTTAAGCTTCCCCGGAGTCGGGAAATTGGAATATTTTCTCACGGATGGTCTAGGCTCTCTTCCGAGAAGTTATCCGAGAACTAGAGAGATGCACGAGTTCACGCTCAGGTATCCTGGGCATGCGGATATGATGAGCACGCTTCGGGTCTTGGGCTTCTTTGAACGTAAATCGGTTAGGATCGGTGGTGTTGAGGTGGAGCCTCGGCAGCTGTCGATAGAGCTGCTTCGGGGGGCAATGTCACGCGGGTCTCCCGAGGACTTTCTGGCCTTGAGGGTTGAAGTGAAGGGCTTGTCCCGTGGAAAGAAAATGAGTCTGAGATACCAGCTTCTCGACCATTACAACCGACGGTCAGGGGTTTCGGCAATGGCTCGGACAACAGCCTACCCATGCACGTCTGTCGCTCTGCTCATGGGACGCGGAAAGATCAAAGATACTGGTATTGTTACCCCGGAAAGGATCTCTCAAGACCCGAGGCTCTTCCAGTTCGTGTTAGACCGTCTTGCCAAGCATGGCGTAAAAATGAAAATGGTTGGGCTGGGCTATTGATTGTTGTTTTGGGTTACTGTTTCGCTCCGCAGAAGGGACACTGCGTTGCGTTCTCGTCCATCAGCTTGCTGCAAGAGTTGCAGCGAACCTTCACCACCTCGCGAGTGATACTCTGGGGAGATACGGCGGTGCCGGCGATCGTTGTTCCGGGGATGGCGGTAAGAGGTGTCTGATACCTCACCAGGTTCTCGCGGATTATTCCGTAGGCCTTCTCGGCATCAGCGTTCGGTAGCTCGGTCAAGGCGAGCGGGTCCCCGCCGAATCTAAGCATGCACTTTATGGTCGAGCGGAGTATTCCCTTGTCAAGGACCACGTTAGCAATGTCGGTGTAGGAGAAATCCGTGTAGTCTTTCTTTAGACCTAGCTCGCGGGGATGGCGAAGGATGATCCGCTCGTTTGTCAGGAGGACAGAGTCCACGTTGATCTTGGGATGGTATATCTTCTGCCTGATGTAGAGCTCAACCTGTTCGTTCGGTCCGAGAAGCTGGATAACATCTGTAGGGGTCTGGCTCACAAGATTAACCTTGATAGTCTCTCGATGGTAATAGCCGGAAAAGCTTTGCCATCATGGTGCCCGCTGAGGATATGGGCAAAGTTGCGGGATTCCTTTCAAGACTTCCCGCTGTCTGAATGGCTACTCGCCAAGGGGGATTCGGGGTTATGGGCTGGCTGGTTGTGCAGGGGCTACTGTTCTGAGGCGGTACTGCGCGAAGAACTCTTGATCAGAGTGGGGTTCTCGATACGACTGGGAGCCAAGATGGACGAGATTCTTCTGCAAGTAATTTCTTTGTTAAGCCTGCGGTTCGGGAACTTTTCCGAAGAACACCTTCACGTTTCGCCTTGTGAGGACATAGATGGTTACGGAGCTGGTTATGATGGGGATGATGGCTATCATGGAAATGATAATGAGTTCTGGCAGCACTATTTCGTAAACATCACTGGTAATCGCTGCTAGTCTCGGGCCTGCAATCGCTGTTATTCCGATTACCCCAATGCTGGAAACAAGGCTCACCACAGCAATAGTCGTGCCCAGGGTCCATGACCATCCTTTCCCTTCGAGGAATCCAATACTGTAGATAATTTCTAGGATTCCAAATGCGAATACGACAGTTCCGAGTACGAGTAGAATGATCGCGCCGAGACCTGAGTAGTCACCTACGACGAACGCGCCGAGCACAACTCCAGCGACCCCTAGAACTAGGGATAATACGGCTACTATGATCGATAGTACTGCCAGTATTGTGACGGTTGCTGGTCTGCGAGGTCTGACCTGCACATAATCCATGTTTTGAAAGACACCAGATAAGGCAAGCTGACGCCGGTTGAGAGCTTCAGGTTGCGGTGCCGTGACGGCTTATGGTGTAAGGCTCTTCTTTTCCTTGGTAATGCTCCAGTAGAGCAGGATTGCGATGATAACCGCGGCTCCGACTCCTCCCTTGGCCCAGTTGTCCTGGAAAACAACTCCTAGAACCGCGAGCACGGCCGCAAGAAATACCATAGCAAGAAGAAACATAGTCCCAATCTCCGTTTTTCCCAACCGCATAGGAAGCGACAGCTTAGCAACCTTCGATTGATCCGCGTGAGAGAAATTAGCCTATATGCTTATGGAAAGTCTCGTATGATGGCCTGACTGCTTCGCAGGGGATTCGCCTCATTATCTCTTGATTCTCAAGCAGAGCTTAACTAAACCGCTGACTTTGGGCAGTTCCGTGCATCTCCAGATTAGGAACTCGCGAATCTACTATGAGAAATCAGGGTCTGGCGAGCCTTTGCTACTATTGCACGGAGGCTTCGGTACTGTTGAAGACTTCGCTTCACAGACTCCGGAACTTGCGAAGCACTTCAGAGTAGTTGCTTTCGAACGGCCCGGGCACGGGCATACAGCTGATACCGCTGAACCCTTCAGTTTCGACACCATGTCCTCGTACACGGCTGACTTCATCGAGGCGTTGAAACTGGGAGCGACGAACCTAGTGGGCTGGAGCGATGGCGCGATCATCGCTCTTCAAGTCGCGATCTCCCGGCCAGACCTGGTCAAACGCCTTGTTTGCATAGGCGGGCTCTTCGACACTAACGCTCAGTCTCCAGAAGATCTTAACTGGATCAGATCACTCACACCAGAGTCCTTCCGGAAATCGGGATCGCCTCTCATCAGACGCTACGATGAAGTCTCCCCTGACGGTCCCGGTCACTTCCCTGTTGTGGTCGAGAAAACGAAGATTCTGTGGCTCAACGAGCCCAACATTACAAAGCAAGAACTCGGAAAGATTAGCTCTCCTACACTGGTGATGGCAGGGGACAGGGAGGCGATTCCCGTAGGGCATACGCTGGAGCTGTTTAAGTCGATCAAGGGTGCACAATTGTGCATTATCCCCGGGACCACGCACTTCCTGCTTTCCGAGAAACCGGACATGGTCAACAGCGCGATCCTCGAGTTCCTGGCCACGGAAAAGAAACCAAAGAGTTAGACTGGGAGGACAGATTGCGCATTAGTCGACGAGGTCTATTGGTCTGTCTCAGGGCGTGGTTGCTTGGCCTCGCCCTTCTTCCTCTGTAGCGCGACCTTTCTCCAGCATTCCTCGTGGAAGAATATGGAGGCGGTCTCCGGGACGAAGCTGGGAACGGAGAAGAGGACCTTGCCCCTTGCAAGACGATAAGCATCCTCTCCATCCTCAAAATCCTCTCCGCAAAAATCACACGGAGGAGTATTCGGCTTCCTCAATATACGAATATCAGGCGATCGGGACGCCTTCAAACCCCTATTGACCCCTAGCCGGGAGGAGACGGGTTGCTCTGCTATATAGAGTGCTTAACCGTTAGGACAAATGCCCCGTACCTAACGACAGCTAACTCCTTCCCTCTTCACGACATGACAACCGGGAAACAGAAACAGGAAGATTTCGGCAGATTTGGACTTCGACCCTATTTCTTCTCGATGATCGTAGAATAACTTATCAAAAGCTGCTGAAATAATAGGTGACATCGAGCAACTTGACCCTGAGTCCTTTCCCGATTCGCTGGAACCGTCCAGGGGCGCGGCCCTTGCTTGGATCTCGGTCAAAGACATGAACTCATGCTAAGAAATGGGATCTCAGACAAGCGTAAGGACTAGATTCACAAGAGATTGTGAAGACTCAGATGAAAGCGATTGTATGCACAAGATACGGGCCTCCGGAAGTTCTTCGGCTCAAAGAGCGGGAGAAACCTACTCCCAAGGACAATGAAGTGCTGGTAAGAGTCCATGCGGCCACAGTGACAAAAGGGGATTGTGAACTCCGAAGTCTGAATCTTCCCCTAACGTGGCAACTCTTCGTGCGAATAGGTTTTGGTTTCAGGGCGCCAAGAAAAAAGGTGCTGGGGCAAGAGCTGGCCGGGGAAATTGAATCAGTCGGCAGAGATGTAAAACTGTTCAAGAAGGGTGACCAGGTTTTTGCATTTACCGGTCTTCGTCTTGGTGCTTATGCGGAGTACAACTGTCTGCCAGAAAAAGGGCTGGTGGCGATAAAACCGGCCAATATGACCTTTGAGGAGGCCGCCGCGGTTCCTGTTGGGGGACTTCACGCGTTGAACTGTCTTAGAAAAGGGAACATTCAGAGTGGGCAGAAGGTTTTGGTTATTGGGGCAGGCGGAACCGTAGGCACTCCTGCGGTGCAGCTTGCCAAATCATTCGGGGCGGAAGTAACGGGCGTGGACAGCACGGGGAAGTTAGAGATGCTCCGCTCGATTGGTGCCGACAAGGTCGTTGATTACACGCAAGAGGACTTCACAAAAAATGGCGAGAGCTACGATGTTATTTTTGACGTGGTGGGTAAGAGTTCGTTCTCAAGTTGCATTAGATCCCTCAAGGAAAGGGGATTCTATCTCTTGGGCAATCCGGGGCTGTCCCAGCTGGTCCGAGGGCTATGGGCCTCAATGACGAGCAGCAAGAAAGTAATAGGCGGGACCGTCTCGTACAAGACTGAAGATCTAGTTTTCCTCAGAGAGCTTATTGAGGCAGGCAAGATTAGATCGGTAATAGATAGACGCTATACGCTGGAGCAGATTGTCGAGGCTCACAGGTATGTTGACACAGGGCAGAAAACAGGAAGTGTTGTGATAACTGTGGACCATGATGCGCGAGTAGGTGATTGAGTTATGGAAGAGGTGAAAATAATCCTTTCAGCCTCATGAATGCTCTAAAGCTGACTTATCTTTTGGGGGATGTTCTGCGAATCTACAGCAGCGACTTTAAACCCAGAGAAACAGGAGGTATGAAAATAAGTCAGGATCAGTGGCTGATGGCGCTTTTTCCTTTTACCGAAAAAAATCCAGCTCCTGTACTAGTATGACAAGTGAAAGAGAACGAACTGGCCGACCAATGAAGGGGACGTGAGTCTGACTGGATGATAACAAGCACTATATTTGAGAGAAAATCTGAAGGTTAATAGGCTGGGCCATAACGACGGAGCACTGCTGTCATCCTTTCTCCAAAAACGGGACAGCCGCGTCTGAGATTTTGTTCGGGCAATCCAAGGTTATTTGCGGCTCGCCGAGCGGGATGGCACCGCTTTGTTAGACATATCCGACCCTGTCGTCTGGAGTACGGTTGTTCAGACAGTTGTTCTCACACTGACCCTTGTTATATTCATTTTTACCTTTCGGAGTCAGAACCAGGCGATTAAGGAACAGGCCTACGGGAAGGTTCTTGACGATTACGGTAGTGCCATGAGGATGCTGGTGGAGACGCCTGAACTCTATGCATTCCAGCTAGATCTCTTCAATGCAAGTCAGGGAAGACTTGGGCGGGAGCAAAAGTCCTACACGCGCGAAGAAATGACCATCCGCAACTATGTCATCATGTTATACGGATTCTTTGAAAGAGTCTACTTCCTTTACAGGCGGAAATGGATAGATGAGGAGACTTGGAAGCAGTGGGCGGCGTTTCTTGAGCTCTTCTCGCTACACCCGGTTTTCAGAGATGTTCATCAGTCATCTGGAGAAATGTGGGATAAGCCCTTCGTGGACTACGTCGCCAGCCTTCTGAACCGCAAAACCTGAAAATACCATCGAGATTTCATGGTCGTGACGACAAGCTTGTCCCTACTTCTCTCGGGGCTACTTGAACAACTGTTTTCCGGATTCAGATCTGAGTGAGGAATGTTTGCAAGAAATAATCGATGCCCACACGCACTTGTCTGAACGAGGAGACGATGCCCTCAATCGCTTTGCGCGGAAGAACGGGCTGAGATACACCCTAGACGAGCTACTGAGCACGATGCGAAGGTACAAGATCGGGCGCGGGTTGCTCCTCAGCCCGCCCCTGCAAGGAGGCGCACCTCTTCCAAACGAAGAAGTCATCAGGCTGTGCATGAGGAGCGACGGGATGCTTGCGCCAGTGATAACGGTTGAGCCTGCTCTGAAAGAGGTGAGGGCTGCTCTCAAACTCGCCGAGGAAAACAGGAGGGTGGTGAAAGCCTTCAAGGTGAGGCTGGGCTACGTGAAGGCTTCGGCCGAAAGTCCTGTCTTTGACTGGCTTTACGATTATGCCGAGTCGGAAGGCCTTCCGGTGCTCTTCCACACCGGGGACACCGCATTCAGCACCGGGGACCTCGCCCGCTCTCACCCGCTGACTCTAGACAGATTGGCCAACAAGAGAGAGGAGCTGACTATGATCCTCTGCCATTTTGGCAATCCATGGTTTGAGGATGTGGCTGAGCTCATTTACAAGCATCCGAATGTCTACGCGGACATCTCCGGACTCTTTACGGGCGGTGCTTATGCGGAGAAGTATGCCGAGTGGCTTGCCAAGAAGATCAGCGAAGCCGTCTATTTTGCGGCAGGAGCCGAGAAGATCATCTTCGGAACAGACTACCCGATCACCAAGCACTCGGAAACTTTGGCTCTGGTGAAGGGGCTGGAAGTGGATGAGCCGGACAAGGAGAAGATACTCCATCTCAACGCGGAGCGAGTGTTCGGCCTATGACGGCCCAGGAGAATCTCGCCGTTATAGATGTCCCCAAGGGAAAGAGGCTGGGCCTCGAATGGATACTTGAGGAGAGCTTCGAAGGATGGTACCTGATGCACTCGAAGAAGACCCTTCGAGATATCAAGCTGGTCAGAGCGGCAATGTCCTCAGGCAAAGCGGTCGGCATGGTCATGCTGAAAACGCTGGCAGAAAGTGTCGGCTACGTATACTACATCGCGGTTGCGAAGGCGAGCAGGAAGAAGGGGATCGGGAAACTACTCCTGGAAGACGCCCTGCGGTACTTCAAAGCCTCCAGTGTGAAAGAGGTATTCGCTAGCGTGGAAGAGGACAACGAGCCTTCAGAGGCATTGTTCGCATCAGAAGGGTTCACGCGGACTAGCTTCAGCGAAGTCTCCAAGAAACACGGGAGTCTCCGCACGCTCAACATGTACAGGGAAATGTTGGTCGTTCCAGGCGAAGTCCTGTTATGCAGGGCGATCACCTAACAATTATCACCTCCTATTATCACCGTTTTCTCCGTGACGAAACATTTGATTACCCCTCTCCACAAAAGCTCTCGAGTTCAGTTTCGATGACAGGAAAGAGTCGAATGGTCGAATTCGACGCAGAAGGCAGACAGGGAAAAGGCTTCCTAGTGACCCCCGAAAAGCCCCGTGGGGCGGTCCTCGTCCTGCATGCCTGGTGGGGACTCAATGACTTCTTCAAAAGTTTCTCCAACAGGCTATCGTCCCAGGGATTTGTCGTATTGGCACCGGACCTCCACGATGGTGGTCTGGCGAAGACTGTGGCGGAAGCGAAGGAACTTAAGTCGAAGATAGCCGACGAGAGAATCAAGAAGATCGTCTTAGGCGCCGCAGAATACCTAAGATCGATCCCACCCGTATCGGGACGAAAGATTGGTGTTGTGGGTTTTTCGATGGGCGCAGCATGGTCTCTGTTACTGAGCACCCTGAAACCAGAGAGTGTTGGAGCAGTTGTCGTTTTCTATGGAACTTACCCGATTGATTTTTCCAAGGCGAGAGCATCCTATCTCGGACATTTTGCGCCCGATGATGAGTGGGAGCCCATTGGTGACGTGCGTGCGACGGAAGAGAAGATTCGCTCCGCTGGAAACGAAGTAGCGTTTCACTTCTACCCGGGAACTAAACACTGGTTCGTTGAAGAAAATCGGCCCGTTGAGTACAACCGCGACGCGGCAGATCTTGCTTGGAAGAGGACTTTAGAGTTCCTCGGCAACAAACTACGCTAACCTGCCCGGTGCGAGGCTAGGCGGATTATCGAGTTCCGGCGACTATCGTCTCGTTTTGGGCGTGAACGCCATTATTGGGATGGTCCTCTTGGTCTTTTGTTGGTACTGGGCGAACTGCGGATAGAGTGAGGCTTGTTTCTTGTACAGTCGGTCGCGTTCGGCCCCGGTTATTTCCTCTGCTTGTACGTCGATAGTCTCATTTCCGACTTCGATTTTCACATCGGGGTGGGCCTTGAGGTTGTGATACCAGTCGGGGTTGGTGTCGGCTCCTCCCTTTGAAGCGAAGACCAGGTAGCGGTGGCCGTCCTTGAGATACATGACCGGGTTGGTCCGGGGTTTTCCGGTCCGGGCTCCCTTGTGATTGATAAGCAAAAGGGGCGCTCCCTCGAAATTACCGCCTACCTTTCCATGGTTCTTGCGGAACTCAGCAATGACTCCCGCGTTCCAATCGCTCATCGTGATCAGCTGGCCGGTGACTCTACAGGGGGATTTATTGACTAGCATTGAGAAACTAGTCACGTGGTTCTTCGGAGAACCATGCCCTGAATACGCTAATCCGACCCTCGTCACATGTTCCGACCAATGGAAATTACTCGTATTTTTGTCTCCGACTAACACGAGTTACTCACTCATTATTCACTAGATACTAACCGTCTCAAGACGTACCGGGCGCTTCAATTGCGAGTTCAACTGTCCTTAACTCACCGGTGCCGAATGGTGGGAAAACTTAGACTCTTTCGCCGAGTTGAAAGGAGCCCGGCTGTGGTGATTACTCTCAATTGAGCAAAGATTATGGTGCCGGGGTGACGACGGGCTTCGATAATCGCCCGAACGCAACGAGGCCAGGTCTGGCGACTGGCAAGGTTCGATGGTACGCGATTGTCTCTCTGATCATAATCGCCGCCTGCCTCGCAGAGCTCCTGACAGGGTCCACTCCCATCCTGGCGGTCATCCTGAACCCGCTAGGCTTTGCGGCCAACATGGGACTCTACGGAGGCGGAGCGATCTTGATCAGAGAGGCGACCCTCCGGTGGAGGAAGCGATGGGGGGCCGTCCTTCTCCTCGGAGGAGCCTACGCAGTAGGAGAGGAAGGCTTCGCCGCCAAGACGATGATTAACCCGAATTCGCCAATCATCGGGAATCAGCTCTACAGTAACTGGGAGGGGGTCAACTGGGTCGCATTGACTAACCTTACCGTGTTCCATGCGGCATTCAGTATCGCGGTCCCACTCATCCTCGTAGAGTTACTCTTCCCGGAGACCAAGGGCCGCCGGCTGTTGGGCAACAGAGGAATGGCCGTGACTGGAGGGTTGTACGGGCTGACCGTGTTCCTGTTGACCTTTTTCCTCGGTGACCCCTACGTGCCGTCTCTTGGGGTTGACATTTTTCTTGTGGCGTATGCATCTGTGTTCATAGTTGCTGCGTATCTCGTTCCCAGATCGTTCCTCCAGGCGAAAAAAGAGAGACCCGACCGCCGCGGGCGCAACTTCATCCTCTTGGGACTTGGATTCATGGGCGGGTTCTTCATGATTTCCGGAAACCTCGCCCCTGGAGGGGGCTTCGTGGCGCACCTTCTCTCGTGGCCGGTTACTGCCGTAATGATTCTCCCCCTAGCCGGCCTCACCGCCTGGTACTTGGTGAGGCATGCGGGTCGATCTGAGAACGACGTTGTGAAGATCAACTTCGTGCTGGGAATCATGAGTATCTTTGTTCCGATTGACGTTCTCTTGGAGCTCGGCGGAGATGTTGGGGTCTTGGTCTTTACCGCCACAGTCATCGGGCTACTTATCCGGCTGCGGCAACGATTCAAGCATATAGAGAAGTCTCTGCCCGTTAGTCATCGTGTCGTATAGAGGGCCCACTAGATTGAGACTTGCCCTGCTAGAGTCTTAGGGAGAAACGTGATACGAGTTTTGGAATCAGATGACGATCCACAACGGCAAGTAACTCGAATTAATCATCCGGTCAGGGAGTTGCCTGGAAGAATACCTGTTTAGCGGTTAGGGTTTAGCTGACTATTTTCTTGATATGACCAGGTCTCCAGTTGCAGTGAGGGCTCTGAAACAGTTCAGGGTAACCCATTTGCTAGGCTTCCAGAGCTCTTCAACATCCACCACCGCCTTCCTCCTGTTCTCCTGGGCCTCCGGCTCGCGAGACCAGTCTCCCTCTAACAACCACTTCCCATCTGGGGAACGTTTGGACAGGATCAGGTGGACCGCGTCCCTGACGCGCTCATCGTCACCGTATCCCAATTTTGCAAGGACTCTTAGACCGTGCAGGGCATCGTAATAGTAGTACATTGGAAAGTGGAACGCTGTGGCGAATGGTAGACTGTGCTTCCAGTGATGATGGTCACTCTTGTAGACTCGGTGCATCAGCAAGAATTCTGCGCCCTGCTCGGCGGACCGTTTCATCTTCCGCGTCCACTTTGTACGTGGAATCTCCGCGTAGGCCCAGAGTGGTTCGATTGTTGACATGAAACTGCTGTGCTTCACTTTCTTCTCGGGATAGTTGCAGTTCCAGCCTCCATCGTCGAGCTGGTGTTCGGGCATCCAATCGATAGCCTTCTTCACCCTCCTGTCTTCTCCGTACCCGAACACGAGCAGGGTCCGGATCATGTTGCCAGTGAGGCAAGGCTCCTCCCAGCGGACGGCCTTTGCCCTAGGGTGCCGCTTGATGTACCGTTTTACATCTAGGGGGCTTGGACATGTGAAGGCGCCGTTGTCCAGCTGGTGGAGGTCTAGAAACGTCTCGCAGGCGCGCTTAACGCCTTCGTCCGGAGTGATTCCCATCTCACCCAGAAGCATCAAGGGCCAAACGGTGGATGTCCACTTGGGAGTGTAACACGTTTCCTTCGGCGGCCAGTATCCATCCTTGATACGAGCGTTCAGAACTTTTCTTACGGGAGAATATTTTCTGATCTGGTCTCTAGCCTCGAGCACTTCCTTACTATTAGGGGATCGTCCTAGGATGTCACGAAGAGCGAAGAATCGAACAGGAGGATCTTCTCGCTCCAGCAGCCAGTCTAGGCCTAGCGGCTTCATCGTGCGCGAGCAAGCGCAGATAGCCTATCAAGATTTCGCTGATTAACACGAATTACTCTAACCCTCATTCGCGTTCTCCATAATCCTGACCCGATATTTGCTTGAGGAATTTGTTGGTAAGGCCGCGGGCTCATTTTGACCGGGAGGGTTCCCGGCTCGATTTGGATAGTTGTGCGGTAAGCGCTGCTTCGCGACAGATCGGACACTGACAAGAAGGGTCTTCACAGTTGTCACATGGGACTCGCAGAGACGATTCACGGGCACGACACGACATCAAGACGTTCTTCCCCACCGGCTCATCTATACAAAAAGAGATTGGTTACTCCGCTCGTTCAACTAGGGTTGGAAGTCCTTGCTCGGAGCGGCGAGGTTTCTGGCATTCGTGATCTTTGCCGTTAGGATAAGCGAGCCGATCATCAATAGTGCTGAGAGTAGGAAGGGCGCGCCTGGAAGGTTGAAGGGTGCCTGGCTTCCGATGAAGAATGCGAATATTAGTGTGAAGAGAGTGGGTCCGATGACACCCGTGAGGCCCATGAGGCTCCCGTTGATGCCTTGCAGCTGTCCTTGTTCAGATTGGCTTACTCGCCGAGTCATTAGACCTTGCAACGCGGGCTGGACGAATCCAATCGGGGCGTAGAAGATTATTGCAATCATGAATAGAAGGCTGTTTGGTGCTAGGCCCCAGATCACGAACCCTACTGCACCAGAGACAATTCCGATCAGTAGGGCGATGCGCTCGCCAAACCGGGCGACGACACGCCGGACGAGGAGACCTTGAACGATGATGTTGCAGGCACCAACTATTGCGAGTGCTGTTCCTACGAGCGCGTAGCCCCAGCCGTACCTGTAAGCGGCGTAGAGTACGTAGACGCTGGGGAGGACTTGGAAGGCGAGGAAGTTGAGGAAATTGACGGTGACAAAACCCGCGAGGCCCCGTCGCGCTCGTATCATCGATAGGGAGCCGATAGGGTTAGCTTTTCGAAACGAGACCGGGCTCCGATGCTCGAAGGGGAGCGACTCTGGAAGCACAATCAGTCCGTAGGCGGCGCTTGCAAGCGAGAGCGCTGCTGCGCCCCAGAACGGGAAGCGTGGGCCAATTCCCGCCAATAATCCTCCGACGAGGGGTCCGATGATGAATCCCACGCCGAAGATGGAGCCTATCATTCCGTATGCGCCTGCCCGCCGTTCTCCTGGGACTGTATCTGCTACGTATGCGAAGCTTACTGTGAAGCTGGCACTTGTAATGCCGCTGACCACTCGCCCAATGAAGAGCCAGGTCAGGTTGGGTGCCAGAGCCATTATGATGTAGTCGATACCGAGGCCGAAGGCGGAGAGAATGAGGACTGGTCGTCGACCATAACGGTCGGATAATGCTCCCAGCAACGGAGCGAATAGAAACTGCATCAGCGCCCAGGTTGTTCCGAAGAGACCGAAGATTTCAGCTCCTCTTGCCGGGTCTCCCCCGACGAAGCTGACAACCAGACCGGGAAGTACGGGTATTATGATGCCGAATCCGAGGGTATCAAAGAGGACCGTGGCGAAGATGAACACCAGAGCAGCTCTGCTAGCTTGAGATCTGGTTTCTGTTTCTACGGTTGGAGGCTCTATGGTTAGCTCAGTCAAATCGTGGACACTATTTTTTGGTTGTTTGGGGTTCGAAGGGGTCGAATTTCTATTTTGTTGTTGGGGTTTGAGGCCACTACTTCAAGTTGGTGAGATTCCAGAAAGTAATGCCTACCTGAGAAGTGAATGCTGCGTGAATTTTGTCCTGATTGGGCTAGCAACAGATGAGATTGTAGTCGAACTCGTGACCGTTCTGCGTGTAGGACAGTGCCACTCATTCGCAATCGCAGGTATTTGCAGTACGTATTGACGACCCGCTAGCACTTTTAGTCGAAACTCGATTCGAAAGTAGCAATGATAACTGAAAGAAAAGAGTCAATCAGAGAGGACAAAGTGTTCACGGAATAAAATTTCCAGATTCAAGGAGCACCCAATCTTTTTTGTATTCAAACTCACAAAGTAAGCGGAGCCTGGTTGACTCTTGAAGACGGTTGTCGGGAACCTTTCTGATCGGCGACTGCGGAAGAGCATCATTCGTATTCTGCGAGACAGCGAACTCTGCTCAATGGCTACACTGGACCCACGGAATCGGCCGCACATCAACACAGCGTATTTCTGTTACAGAGGCCTCGATGATCTAGAAATATTCTTCCTGTCGGACACTAGGTCTAGTCACTGCAGGAACTTGTCGAGGAATCCGTCTATGGCAATGACGATCTTCCGGACCAACCAGCCTTGGGACGCTCCTGGCCGTGGACTACAACTATTCGGTACATGCTACCAAGCAGAAGGACCGTCGGTCCGAGAAGCCGAACGAGCATACGCGAAGCGATTTCCATCCTATGCGAGGTGGATGTCCAGTACGAAGAAAGACGAGAAAAAACTTGCAGAACAGTTGAGATCATATAGGTTCTACCGGTTTCTACCACGGCAACTGAAAGTATTGGACGAAGCAGAGTATGGGCGAGCAACATTCGTCATGGTGACCATCAAGAGAAGAAATCCCGCGTCAAAGACCCGATAAGGTCCTCTTGTAGGTCCACCGATAGCTGTTTGTCGTAGCAGAAACTCGTAGCGCCAGAGCCTAATTTTCGGGATTAATTCTTCGAGCCCATATTTTCTGGTCGAGGCGCCATGTCTGTCCCTTGTCGCGGGATTCCATGGCTCTCCAATCGAACGAATCAGGCGTGATCTCTGCAAAGATCCAGCGCTCTAGAAAACCTTCTGCGTTCTTGCCCTCGAGAATAATCTCATCGCCTACCTTTCGTGCCGTAAAAGTCTGCACAACTCGACTCAAGGGTGCGACCCATACGCAATGCCAAGCGTCAATGTTCGGGTCATAGAATCGCACCATCGTCCCAAAGCCGGTTCGCGGAAACCCAGGCGGGGGATCCAGAACCACCCCAGTCATAACATCCTGAATGGCTGTGCCACCTAGAATCCATCCAAAGTGGATTTCTCCTTTGGCCCTGGCTGTTTTTCCATCGGGCAGGAAATACTGTGACTCGTATTCCCAGTTACCGGAAAATTGACCGAAAAGCATGAGCTTGTCCTTGAGTTCAGAATACGGACCGTCAGTCTCTAGACTCCTCATCTTTGGCTTCTCGGTTGTTTCGATCGGTTTGGTCGCCGTTTGCATTTTCCCTATCCTTCGAAGAGGTTACTCGTCATTTTCGACTCGCGCTATGGCCTGCTGCGGCGGGCATGCATTTCCTCGGTGAGCGTCCAAGTCCTCTCTTTGTCATGAGACTCGACGGCTCGCCAATGGAAGGATGTCGGGGTAATCTCGGAAAATATCCAATGTTCGGGATAGCCTTCCTTGGTCTCGCCTCTCAGCACGATTTCTTCGCCCTCTTTCTTTGCCACGAAGCTTTGCATGATTCCTTGCTTAGGGGAGATCCAGATACTGTGCCAAGCGTCTATCTTAGGATCATAGTATCGGACAGTCGTCCCGGATGGAATCGCTCTTCCTGTCCGCTGATCCCTGCTCATCCAGACATCCTGCACGCCCCTGCCGTTCAGAATCCAGCCGAAGTGGATTTCGCCTTTAGCTCTGATCTCTGTTCCGTCCGGTTGTGGATAGCGAGCGTCCATTTCCCAATCTCCGACGAACTGGCCGAAGAGCATCAGCTTCTCCTTGAGTTCCGGGAGTGGACCGTCCGCTCCCAATCCCTTGATTGTCCAAACCTGACTTAGCTGTTGCAAATCAGCAACCTCGCTTATCATGAGCGCCTAGAGGTAGGTGTTTTCAGATAAGTGATTCGCTGTCATACACCGGCTATTTCGAGACAGTTGTAGCGATTACTCCTCGACCTGGGCAACCTACCAAGACAGTTCTTTGACGGCACAAGGATTCTACCGTCACTTGACGGCTAGCGAGATATACCCTCCGTGGGTCCCGTATCCTGGACAATGACCCATTACGAGGTAGCCTTCAAACTCAAACACGAGTGTCCCTACAACGCCTTCTCGACAAAATATCCCAGCGTCATAATCTCACACTGGTGCAACTGGAGCAGAGATGTGCTCGAAATCGCTCACAAGAACCTGGAAGATCAGACAATTATCAAGAGCATTCGAGATCTGATTCAACAGCTCGGAACAAAGGTCATCAGAAGATCGCAAGCGATGACCAACCTGCAAGTAGTATTGCAACACTGTGCTTGCGACAAGCTCCCGCCACCCACCCTTCCGGTGATCGAACGGCGCAACTGCCTCGAAATCCAGCCTGCGCTCTACACTGGAGGTTGGGAATGGTACCGGGTAGTAGCTTTTTCGGAGAGGGACCTAAGGAACCTCTTCAAAGACCTCGATAAAGACTGCAATGTTGAAATCATGTCAAAGACAACAATCTCAGAGGAATCAGTCCGCGAAACTTTTCCTGTCTCCACGGCAACACTGCTAGGGAAACTGACGAGCAAGCAGCTACAAGCATTAGTCATGGCTCTTGACAACGGCTACTACAACATACCGAGAACGGCAACCGCGGGAGAAATTGCTCAACGGCTTCGAGTTCCACGCACAAGCTTCGTTGACCACCTCCGGAAAGGAGAAAACAAGGTACTACACGCCGTCGGACCATACCTCCGCCTCAAACCCGGCGAGACTTAACGAGCTGGAAAAGCCGGATGGTTATACAATAGCGGACACTTGACGGCTAACAAGTTATGTCGTGCCTCGCACTAAAAGATAGAATGGCGCCTGCAAGGGAGGTGGAGTCTGAAAATGGCGAAGTACAAGTGCGAGGTTTGTGGAGATTATTCTAGCGAGCCAGGAAATTGTTGCGGACAGCAAATGAAGAAGGTGGCGTAGAATCATAGGGCTTGGATCAAGAGGATCGGCCCACCTTTTTTCCCACATTTTCTTGGCCTACTCGATCAGAGTTTGACTAGCTCAAGCCGCGCAAGATTATACGAAACCGTGAGAAGTGTGATATCTCATGTTCACAGTCGAGGAGCGTGATCGAGTTCGCGACCGCCTGGTGCAAATGAGCCGTGCGGACCCTCGACTAGTCGCCGGCGCACTGATAGGGTCTACAGCAGGAGGCGGTGGCGACAGATGGTCGGACCTTGACCTCACCTTTGGGTTGGCTGACGGCACGGCAATAGATGATGTTCTTGCCGATTGGACAACTCGTCTTGTGAACGAGTTCAACGCTGTTCACATATTTGACCTCCCGTATCTGTCAACGATCTACAGAGTCTTCCTATTGCCCAACAATCTTCAGGTGGACTTGTCGTTCACCCCGGGAAACAAGTTTCTCGGCAAGGGTCTCAAGTTCGATCTGCTCTTCGGGAACCCTTTCGAAAGGGACCCGGCCAAGCCGGCCTCGGCCGAACAGACCTTCGGACTTGCCGTGGTCTATTTGCTTCACGCCCACGCCTGCATTGCTAGGCAAAGGATGTGGGAGGCTGAGTACTGTATCAGTGCAGCCCGAGACCAGGCGCTCGCGCTCGCGTGCCTTCATCGCGGTCTAAAGACAAGCTACGGTAGAGGTTTCGATGATCTGCCTCCAGAGACCTTGGAGCCTGTCACCGGAGCTCTCGTGGGTTCACTTGAAAAAACTCGGCTGATAGAGGCACTCGGCAGATGCGTTGATGTGCTCCTGCAAAAATCCCAGGACGTTTCCGAGCTTGCCGGGAGACTTGGAACGCAACTTCGTGAGCTCACAAAGAATTCAAACAGCGCAGGATAGTTCCCAGAGGTAATTCGTGTCACTGCCCAAGGATCTGGTGAAAACGTTGGAGGTTGTGAAACCGAAAAGATTGGCCGCGGGAGATACAGTTGCAGTATTGTCTACCTCTTGGGGAGGGCCGGCAATATTTCCCAAGATCTACGAGCTAGGAGTCAGAAACCTCAAGGCAAACTTCCATCTTCAGATCAAAGAATATCCAACAACTAGGGGTGACCCGGAGCTTCTTCACGGCAATCCAGAGATGCGTGCCAAGGATGTCAATAATGCCTTTTCCGATCGAGAAGTTGCTGGAATCATCTCCTCCATTGGTGGAGACGACTCTATTAGAATTCTCCCCTATCTAAGCAAAGAAGCGATTAGATCAAACCCGAAAGTATTGATGGGATATTCGGACACTACGACCCTGTTGTCTTACTGTAACCAGTTGGGTCTTGTAACTTTCCACGGCCCCAGCATAATGGCAGGGTTCTCACAGATGGAAAACCTCCCGGCGACCTTCACTGCCCATGTGGCCGAGATGTTATTTCACTCAAAGGCGTCGCATCAGTACAGTCCGTTCGAGGTTTGGTCAGACGGCTATCCCGACTGGGCCGAAGATGGAAACATTGGAAAGGTCAACCCTCCACGCAAGGACGACGGTTGGAGATGGTTACAAGGAATGTCAATTGTAAGGGGCGAACTTTTCGGGGGAAACATCGAAGTCCTAGAGGGCCTCAAAGGGACCGAGTTCTGGCCCTCCCGAGACTTCTGGAGAGGCAAGATACTATTCCTCGAAACCTCGGAGGAGAAGCCGTCGAGAGCCTACATCAGAAGATGCCTCAGGAACTATGGCGTTCAGGGAATATTCGACAAGATTACGGGTCTGCTCTTCGGACGGGCTAGGGACTTTTCCGACGAAGAGAAGAAGGATCTAGACGAAAATATTGTCACTGTTGTCGCAGGCGAGTTTCGCAGGCGGGACCTGCCTATTGTTACAAACATGGACTTTGGTCACACAGACCCCCAGTTCATACTGCCCCTCGGCGCAAGAGCTGCGATTGACTGTGGAAGGCGAAAGTTCCAGCTTGTAGAGCCCGCCGTACTGTAGTTCCGAGGCACCTCTGTGCGGACTAGCTCCGCAGATGTTGAAAGGAATTCCTGACAAGTTGGCTCGAACCGGGTTGTTCCCGGTGCCTTAATCGCGTGTCGTGGCCGCGGCATTAGCAACTTAGTGCGTCGGCCAGCCCTTCGTCAACGGCGACCCCGATGGAGTCGGGGCCGAGAAAGTAGTTGCGACTCATCACGTCACCGTGAAGTACTAGTACAAGTTTCAGACAGCTCCCGTACTTGTTGATTTCTCTTCCGTTCGGTGATCAGAGAATATCGCTTAAGTAAGAGTCTCGGACAAATGAGAAATTATGAAGATCAAACTAACCAGCATATTTGTTAACGATCAAAACAAGGCGCTTGACTTCTACACGAAGACCCTAGGCTTTGTCAAGAAGGCCGATGTTTCCGCGGGTAAATACAGATGGTTAACAGTCGTCTCCTCTGAAGACGCGAATGGGCCTCAGCTGGTTCTCTAGCCGAACGACAACCCTGCCGCCAAAACCTACCAAGAATCCATTTACAAACAAGGGATTCCCTCAACTATGTTCTTTGTTGACGACCTTCAGAAAGAGTACCAGAGACTGAAAAAACTCGGCGTGAAATTGACCGTGGAGCCAACAAAGACACCCGGCTCGACCATAACCAGGTTTGACGACACCGTTGGCAATCTGATACAAATAACACAGCTAAGCGAGCAAGAAACCGAACCCCGGACGATTTCAACGCGATCCGTTCGGGAATAGGTATGCTGATCAGGGTCTACGTGACTCCGAACGCGAGAGAAGCCCGCGTGGTCAAGGTCAGCGACGACTATTTTGAAGTCCGGGTCGATGAGATGGCTGTGGGCGGCCGAGCGAATAAGAGACTTCTGGAGATTCTAGCCGAACACTTCAAGATCCAAAAATCGAGAATCTCCATTCTAAAAGGAACAAAAACAAGAAACAAGCTCGTCCAAGTAATTCTCGAACGCACTCCTGACTCGCCACTGCAATCCTAACAAATTTCCCATCGGCGCTGGTTTATTTCTGCCTTACGGAAACGATATTCTGGAGGGCGAATATCCTTTGGCCGGCACCGAACCCAGTGTTGATTATGGTCACGGTTCTCCAGCCGTCCCGGAGAATGGATTGGAGGGCCAAGCGCAGAAAACGACTGACAAACGGCCAGAACCAAGACTCCCAGTCTTCTCAATCCTCGACTCGATAGACTTCTCGAAACACTTCATAATCATCGGTGATGTCGGAACGGGGAAGAGCACCGTAACCCCGATTCACGAATGCGGATTGTGGAAGGGGAAGAGGCAGATTGTCATCCGTGAGCCCTCGAGGGCCGCATGCAACGCTCTCTTCTATTCGCTCCAGGCGCTTCATCCAGAACTGGGAGATGAGCTGGCTGTCATTACGAAGGACACTCAGATCAATGTCAGCGGCAAGATCAAGATTGTCACAGACGGCGTCTTGCTAAGAATGCTGGCTGAGAACGCGATCTATGATTCATCAATTTACTTTGACGAAAGCCACCAGATGACATCCCAGCTAGAACTCTGCATGTCACTCGCAAAGAAGCAGGAAGCCAGCGCAAGGAACCTGTTCCGGGTCATGAGCGCCACAATCGACCCGAAGGAGTTTCTATTCTTCCTAGGCATCTCGAATCTTTACCGAATGAGCGGTCGCAGATACCACGTCTCGCTCGAGGTGGAGCTTGCAGTCGACCTAAATGAGATGTTCAAGACTCTAGACCGCTATCTTTTCTCGCAGCCCCGCGACGAGTCCTGGCTAGTCTTTCTCCCCACGAGGAGGCTGGTCGAAAAGTATGCCAGCAGCTATCGGGGCGTCTATATTCACGGAGGCCTCGAGGGCTCGGAAGTCAACAGGATCCAGCGCCGAGCCGAGCTCGACAAGAATCTGAGAATCTTTGCAACAAACGTTATCGCTTCTTCCGTGAACATCTACGTGGACAACGTGTTGATCTTTGATGACGTGATTGACAGCAAGGACAAGCTAGGTCAAAAGACGCTACACTACACGAGTATCGACAACAACTCTCTACTACAAATGATGGGCAGAATCGGACGCTTCAAGCCAGGCCGAGCCGTCATCCTTACCGATTCGCCCCTTCCGAAGAAGATCAATCCGATACCTGTGCGCAAAGCTCTCGAAACCGAGACCCCGTTTGACCTGGTGCTCCTCATGTCAAAGTACGGCCTCAAACTCTCCGAGCTAGAGTTCATGTCAAAGCTAGACCATCGCGAGGTCGCCTTCGCCGAGAACTGGCTCGTCGAGATTGAAGCAATAGACCGGCACCGTAAGACTACCTGGAAGGGACTCTTGATGAGCGAAATCCCATACGAGCCTGACTTTGCACACATGATCTCCAGCGCTCTAATCTCCGGAGACTATGACATGGCAAGGTGGCTCCTAGCCAGCGGCTCGTTCGGCGACTCGCTCAACCACGCCTACAAATCAGAGAGGGAACGCGAGGCTCGCCGGTTCCTCTACGGCTTCGACCGGACAAATGAGCTTAACATCAAAGCGCACCTTCTCAAAGGCTACGCGGAGGGCAACGACGGATCATTCGTCCTAGAGCTGGTCGCGAACGGACTCTTCCCCGGATTCGTGGAGGAAGCCTGGAAGAACCATGAAGCAGCTAGAGAAGCGCTGAATGACCTGCTCGCTGCGTCAAAGAAGAGACCCATACTCAAAGAGGTCGTGGTAGACGCTGATCCTATCAAGCTCAAGCCATACCTCGAAAACTGCTTATCGTTCGAAAGATTCGGCCCACACGAAAGAAAAGGCCACGAATTCAAGGAAATGAGCATCGAAGGACCGTTCTATGCAAGAGCCTTGACGATAAACTACAGACGCATACTGTTCGACATAATTGCGATGAATTCTCCGAGTAAGCGTCGCCACCAAGCCAGGCGATAAGCCCAGGAATCAATCTAAACATCGATCAGGCCCGCCCCAACTGCATAGTGGAGTGTGATTAATTCGCGCTCATCATGGACAATATCAGATGTTAGAACAGAGCGCTGACGAGTGGAGGCAAAGCGGATAGTTTTACCCAAGCTTTGAACTGTGGGCTGAACTGGGAACTCGAAGAATGGCCTACAAGACGAGCTTGATCATTGGACCCGACGGGAGTACCCAGTCTCACATTCACAGTCTGATGGGCTGCTTCGCCCTGGCTAGCACCAAGGAAAGAGCCACGGTGAAGCTAAGATCTGCCATTCCTGAATATTTTCGCTGGTTACGGTCCCACAGAGAAGACGTCGCGATCCCCACCAACCCAAAGCTCGTCGTTATACAAGAATTACGCATGAGAGGAAGCCCCGGTGATGCGGGAGGTCCTGATCCTCTCCTTCGTTGTGACAAAGTACCGGCCTCGCATCAAGACGTAACCCGGTGCCTTCGCCTCCTCGGCTACACGAGAGAAGACCTTCTCCAGCTTCTATCCAGCCATTCAAAGGGAGCACTCGATTGGAAGCCCAAGGGTGAACCTAGGAGCGTCCGAAACGCTCTTCGACACGTAGCCCAGGTAGATATCTGGTATCTATCTAGGATAGAAGCTGACCCTCCTTTCGACAAGGCAAAGATGAAAGACGTTTTCGCGTTCCTCAAGTACTCTCGATCACTGGTCGCGGAGGCCTTGCCTAGCCTAACTCAGACTCAACTCACGAAGGTCTTCTATCCCCACAAATGGTCCGACAAGCCCTATCCTTGGACAGCGACTAAGGTGCTGCACCGGTTGGTGACGCATGAACGCCAGCATACAAACTATTTGAGAAGAATTCTCGCCCTCTCAGCCAGTCCAGTTCTGCGATTTGAGCAAGACTAATGGACTTTGGACACGGTTCACGAATTCGTGACAGCTCGGAGTCAGAGAATCTTTCTCGTCACTGGTGGATCGGGTCTACTGGGCTCCAGACTTGTTCGGAGACTGTTGGAACAGGACCAGAGAGTCAGGGTTCTCGATACAAGAATTGGAGAACTTCGCGACATTAGAACGCATCCAAACCTTGAGTTAATCGGAGTTGGCGCGGGTCACCGCAGTGGTGGAATGGTAGACAAGGCTACTGTTTACAGAGCTACGAGAAGTGTCAACGTGATCTATCATATGGCGATCAACTGGAATGGGTACAGCTGGAGACACAGTCTTCCACTCCCAGAACTTTTCGACGCCAATATCAGAGGAACCCATCATCTGCTCGAAGCGGCAAGATCTAGGAAAATTGATCACTTTCTTGTCTCGAGTAGTGCTGCAGTATATGGGGAGACTCAGCGCACTTTGTCATCCAGAGATCGTTCCTTGTTGAAGGGAGTCGTCGACGAGGAGTCAGCTTGCAGGCCCTATCTCTGGGACGGAGACCCTGGTCCCGGGTATGCGATATTGAAGTTAGCAATAGAGAATCTTTGTCTGATGTATCATTATACATACCGATTACCGGTGACTGTGTTCCGGATAGAGTACATCTTTACGAATATGGAACAGTTCAAAGACGGGGCCAACGTTCATGTTGACGATGTGGTTCGAGCATTCTCAATCGCCACATTGAACAGGCGGTCGTACGGCCAAGTCTTCAACCTCGCCTATCCGGTACCGTACATGTCCATCAGGAAAATTTCGAGAATGCTAGGCTGGAAGCCTGAGTCTACCATGAACTTCCTTCGGTCAAGGTGACGCAGCGCCCTCAAACAATCCTACAGCCCTCGAGACGCGAGAATTTCTCTTCGCGTTCAGGCCGGGCATGTCATGGGGCGTTCTGTCGCTGGTGGGTCAGAGTAATTCGCGACTTTATGACAGTCTTGACACTTCACCCAATCAAACCTCAGGATGACCTCGGGGCTCTGGGTGGAAGAGCTTAGTGTGTCGGCCAGCCCTTTGTCAAATTGACTTCGAGTAGCAAAAGCTCGGCCTCCTCCTCCGCTGTTGTCGTGACGATCCCTTGTCCTCGTATTTCTGCCGCGTTGAATTCTGGTAAGAGCTTGTCGCCGACCTGGACGGGTCCGCCTTCGAGGACGTATAGGTATAATCCGTGGCCGTCTATTGGTTCATAGTCGATTTTGTGTCCTGGTTGGAGGAATGAGGTGAGGACTGCGCCGTCCGCTCTGAGCGGGAGGGTCTCCGGATTCTTGTACGCCACCAGCCGGAGCCATTGGTTGGTTCTCTCCGAGCGATCTACTTCTTGTTGTTCTACGGAGGGTGTCATGTTGAGCTGTTCGGGTATGTACCATATCTGGATGAACCGCATGGGAATATCGCTTCGATTGTTGATCTCTGAATGGTACATTCCACGGCCCACGGTGGTGTGTTGTACTCCTCCCTTGTGGAGAACGCCGCCCTTACCACGCTCGTCCTCATGACGAAACTCTCCCTCGATAACATATGTGACAACCTCATTCTGAGTATGAGGATGCAACGGCCAGATGGCTCCAGGGCTTAGTGTATCGTCGTTTAGTACGCGGAGGTTTCCGAAACCATTGTGCAAAGGACTATTGTACGTGTCGAAGGAAAAGTGCCATCGACCGCGAAAGGTTCCGTTTTGGATTCTACCTGAGGCCGGATAGAGAGTGCTAGCCGGGCGGATTGTTATTTTGACGTCTTCTGTTTTCTGCGACGACATGGAAATAATCGAAAGTTGCCGCTGCCAGCGCTGATATTTAGGATTTCTATAATCACAGAAGAAATGGGATGTTGACACCCCCGTTCGATCGAGAGTCCCGAGCTCGCGTTATAACCCGATTCATTTCTTGGCAGACAAAAACCGGTCACACGTACTGACTTGGCCGACCTGAATAGTCGCAATCAGCCAGTACCTTGAGGTACAAATGAACTCATCATGCTTTCGTGCATTTGTACCATTGTCAGTGATCTAATCAGACTCACATGAGCATCAGACCACGCTAAAGCCAAGAATCCTGAGCCAAGAACAGTAAAGCCGAAAGCCGTTCCGAGATATGGCGCGGAAGCACTGAGAATTCCAAGAATCGAGAAGAAAGCTGAAACGACCAAGACTATCAAAACAAAGCCTGCATCGCACGCCATTCGTCTCGCGGGGCTAGACATTTCTCCCACAAGCTTACCTGTTCCTTCGAAAGCGTGTTGAATTCCAGCTCCAAGTACGTCAAATAATGCCTTCTGGCCTTGCGATAATTCTTCGGGACTGAGCGTTCGAGAGAGATCAAGCTTCTGCGCTAGAGCTTGCATGCCGGTCTCCATTTCCTTCTTAGCCCCTTCTGACTCAGCCTTCAAGATGGGGCGCAGCGCTAGCATCAACGGTGAGGTTGGACTGGCAAACTCCAACAGTCTACCCGAATAGAAGAATGCAATAACACCAGAAGCGGCCGCTAGGAATCCATCAACTCCGACTAGAGATTGAGAGGCTAGACTGACTACGGAACTATTCAGAGGAATAAACGATCCAATAATTGAACCGAGTATTAGAGAGAATACAACTACTAAGAGGGAGGCGAAAGCTCTGAGTCTGCGATACCTTGTTTGGCTCTTTTCAATGAAAGCGGCCATCTGCTTTCCGAGCTTCGACATAGCGTCTGATGGAGAAGGGGTCTGGGACAAAGCCTAGCCCCATTCACAATCCTTGTCGGGGCATCTCCAATTAGCTCCATAAGGAACGGCCGGGTGGACTGTGTTGTCGGGAGGGTCGTATTTGTGGTAAAGTTCGCATTCTTTCAGGTAGCAATTCCTTTCAGACGACGCATGATCGAACCAGAAGTACGAATAATCGCCCGCGTCTGCCGATTGGACTAACCTCCTGCTAAGATCAGAATCAGAGCGACCGACGTAGGTACGCTCTTTCCCATCTCTCGATAACACGTAGACCCCCATGTAGTCGGGATCTACGTAGTCACGCACTTTGGAAAGAGGATACGGCCCGGAAAGACCCACACCTGGCTGTTAAAGTTCTGTATCTTTTAAATAATCTTGAGATTAACGGAGTCTTTCATGCAAAGGTCGAGGCGAACTAGAAGGGCAAGAGGAGTACGGAAAGAGCCGAAGCAGAAAACTGAACTCATCAAATGTGCTTATTGCGAAGGGTCTGGACACGATCCGTCCTCGCTATTTACTCGACCATGTCCCAAATGTGACGGCGCAGGAAAGATTCGGGTCTAGTCAAACCAAGTGAGACGCTTTTCTGAAGGTTCTCTTAAGCCAAAAAACGTCCACTATGAGTAGGAAGTACAAAGCCACAAAACCAATCGTCAGTGGCACTTTTAGAAAGAACGGGCTCAGTCCCACGGCGAGATTGAACCAAGCTGCGCCGAGCCCTCCAATCACGACATTGCATAATCCGTCTCCCATTGATCTTACACCATTTCTGAAAGGGTCGAGATATTGTCTAGCTTTCCATCTTAGAGTCAACTTCAGTGGAACAAACACGACAGCAAATGCGAGAAGAATGTATGGAACGGTAGACCAGTTGACCATGGAGAGAATCCAGCCTTGATAGAAGCCACCCAGAATGTAGCCACCGTTAGTAACCCCTCTTTGAACAAGATGGCCGACTCTGTTGAGGCTCGGAGAGACGTTCGCTTGGGACAAATCGAGATTGAAATAACTACGTCGCCGTCTCGGGATTAAAACATTGCAACAAGAGCCGAGTCTCGCGTGGTGCCGGAACTCCGGTTACTCGACACATCAAGCCCCCGTACCGACTGCTTAAGGCTGAAACGATAGAACTGAAAAGTTAACTCGAAGCGAGTCTCTCGGCGAGACAGAGAAGGCGGCGCAGTGGCATCCTCAAAGAACCAAGCGTCATACGAGACTTTTTTCGAGCCCTTTTCCGGCTGGAAGCAACCCGCTTGAGCGACGACATGTTCGATGACTCCTTCCATTTGGAGAGTTGAAACAGTTGATTTGGCGACGCGCGATGGCCGCGTTGGTTCTATTTCTCTTGGCGGTTCTCGCAATCGTCGTCGAGGCGTTCATCACGCCACTTGTTTTCTTTATCTCATTCTACTGGATCGGCTTCGCTGTATTCTTTCTCGCTGGAGCGGTTCCCTACTCTCGTAGACTGGATAGAGTCCCTTGCCTCGCCCTCGCAGGCTTCGCTGTGACAGTGGCCTTGCTCTATTATCTCTCTGCGAGATACCCGGAGGCAGATGTGTTCGGCTTCGCTTTTCCCGCCTTTATCCTTGGACTTGCTTCACGTTTCGGTGTAGCCTCGTTCCGAGAATCGAGCTGTGAAAGGCCCGTTTCGCCTTGATTCCAAAGCTTCGAAAGATTACTCATGAAGAAAGGCTGGGGATCGCACGCCTCATTTCAGACAGTGTCGTCAAGAAATATGGAAGCGATATTCTCCCGGAGCTCCTGGACTTTCGCAACTTTGTAAACCAGTAAGTTGAAATACTTTCGAGACAACGATTGTTATAATGAGCGTCCCATTACCCGATCCTCCTGCGGACAATCCAGTCTTTGGATCCACCAAGCGCGAGATCCTGTTGATCCTTAAGCGCGAGGGCCAGTCCGACCTCCAAACCCTCGCCCAGCACCTACGCATCTCAAAGATGGCGGTTCACAAACATGCCCAGGAATTGGAAGAGCGCGGACTAATCGAACGCATACCTGTCAGAGGCACAACCGGCCGTCCTCGCCTAGCCCTGCGACTCGCGCCCAGCGCAACCTCGCTATTCCCACGAGCATACGCAGGCGTAACCTGCGCCGCCCTCGCGTACATTGAGGAGAAACTCGGACGAAAAGGCGTCGAAGAAGCTCTCCGCCGCCGACAAGCTGAAACACTCACCACCTACCGCGAGCAGGTAAAAGCCGAGACCCTAGCCGAACGCGTCCACCAGCTAGCAGGACTCCGCGATCGCGAAGGCTACATGGCCGAAGACCACCAAGCAGGACCCGCAAAGTTCGAGATCCTAGAGCACAACTGTCCGATACTTGCAGTTGCTGAGAACTACTGGGAAGCATGCACAGTCGAGAACGAGTTATTCCGAAAGGTTCTCGACGCAAATGTTGAGACGACACACCGCGTCGTCGCAGGCGGCAACGTCTGCCGCTTCTTAGTTACGCCAAAACGGAGGACCCCCGGATGAAAGGCGTCGCCCTTGTAACCGGCGCGGGACGCGGCCTCGGCCGAATAATAGCAACCTTCCTCGCAGGCCAAGGACGCGACATCGTCATCACGGCCCGAACCCCCACAGAGCTCCATGACGTTGCTCAATTCCTAGAAGGAAACGACGTAAGAGTCGTCCCAATTCCCGGTGATATCACGGACCCAGCTCATAGAACCCGTTTATTGCAGCAGACGAGAGCGATGGGTAGTCTCAGCCTGCTCGTGAACAACGCTTCCGACCTCGGTGAGATCCCCCGTCCCGAGCTCGCTTTAGCCTCTCTCAAGCGTTTTCGATTGACTCTTGAAACAAACCTCGTCGCACCGATCGCGCTCATCCAAGAATCACTCCCTCAGCTAGAACAGACTAGAGGACTAGTTGTCAATATTTCAAGCGATGCAAGCCAAGGAGGCTACGAGCGATGGGGAATCTATGGCTCAAGCAAGGCTGCGCTCGACCTCGCCTCGAAAACACTAGCAGCAGAACTCAAACCTCGCCACATCTCTGTCGTCAGCGTCGACCCAGGCGACATGCGGACCCGGATGCACCAGGACGCTTTTCTCGGTGAAGATATTTCCGACCGTCCCCTCCCAGAAGTAACGCTACCATTCTGGGCATGGCTCGTAGGCCAAGACCCTGAACGCATCACCGGGATGCGCTACCAGGCACAGGGAACGCTCTGGGAGGTCCCAGCTTGAATCGATCCGAACTCCTCTTCGATCGTCCCACCGATCTCTTCGCCAGCGCACCCCCAGAGATGCGCGGACACGATCGAGACGACGTCCGTCTAATGGTCTCAACAACGGAGAGCGACGCACACTACTCGTTCACTGAGCTACCTGGGCTCCTCCAACCTGGAGACCTGCTGGTCGTCAACGAGAGCGCGACCTTGCCCGCAAGCCTCCCGGCCGCAAGCCGTCTGGGCAATATCCGACTCAACCTCTCCACACGATTTGCCGATGATCTCTGGCTCGCCGAACCAAGATGGAGCCCGTCAAGGCCTGGCCCGCTACCGCTCAAGGAGCACGAGATACTTAAGATAGGTGAGGCCAAAGCCGTCCTACTCCAACAGTATCCCGGAATCCCGAGACTCTGGTTCGCCCGCCTCGACACCCCAGCCAGCCGTCTCATGGCCAAGTACGGCGAGCCTATCCACTACAGCTACGCTCCTGCCTATCCCATGTCAAACTATCAGACGATCTTCTCCCGCTTCCCCGGGAGCGTGGAGATGCCAAGTGCCGCGCGGCCTATCACAGCGCATGCCCGCGATATGCTTCGCTCACGTGGCATCGGCATTGTTGGAATAATCCTTCACACCGGTGTCTCCAGTCTAGAGATCGAGGATGAGACGGTAGAGCACCAAGCTCTCTACCCCGAGGACTTCCGGGTCCCCGAAGCAACCGCCAACGCTATCAACGCAACACACGCCCGCGGCGGCCGCGTCATCGCCGTCGGAACCACTGTCGTCCGTGCTCTCGAGACCGCTTGGACACCAAATGGTATTCGCGCCTGCTCTGGAGCCACCGGACTCTACATTTACCCCGGAACCAAGGTCCATGCTATCGATGGACTTCTCACCGGATTGCACGATCCTGTAACGAGCCATCTTGCGATGCTCAGCGCCATCGCGGGCCTCGAAAGAGTCAAGAAAGCATACAGTGAAGCCATCCGGAACCGGTATCTCTGGCACGAGTTCGGGGACAGCCATCTACTATGGCGACAAGGCGCAAACTAAGAATTCTTTTTCTGTAACTTTTCTCGTTACGTAACTATTCTTTTCTGCCAGCTATCTACGACCCCGCGAACTTGACGTTCGCTCGATTTACTGATCTGCGGGCATTTGTGCGATGGCCTCGTTTCTCCTCATCCATCTCGACCCATATTTCCCTCCCAACCAGATCCTCATTCATGGTCATGTTTCCGTAGCTCCGACTATAGGCGAACACAGCAGAAAAGCATACGCCCAAGTAGACCACCAAAAAAAACCTCATCAATCTTTTCCATCGTGAGCTAGTGCAAGCTACGGAAGCCTAACTCATCCGTCAAAAAAAGGAAGATGGGACTGGAAGCTGGGACGTGATGTGTTAGTTGCTCTCGTCTGCGAGGAAGATTTGTCCCCGAATCTCGCCAGAAGGATTCTGTGTGGTGTGAACGTTCACGTAGGTGTTCCCGTGCTGGATAGCATCGACCAGAGCGGACAACGGTTGGCCCTGCAACGGTCCCACAAGGTCAGCTCCGGTGATCGTGCCCATGGCAATCGTACCGTCACTCCGGCCCGCAAGGAGAGTAGCATGCAAGAGGAAGGCCACCGGAGGACCATTATGGGTAGAATCTCCAAGGTGAATATGGGCAACCATAACGTTCTCAATGTTCGCAACGTTCAATCTGAAAGATAAGCTTCCACCGTCAGCGCTCAAACTCGCCAGGAAGACCCCGTGGCCGTTCGTTGGAATGCTTGGAATCTGGTTAGCGCCATTCAGCACTGCTAGAAAGTTCGTGCCCTGAGCCATTGCCGTCGGAGCAAAGGTCAGCGTCGCTAGAAGCATCAGTCCCGCTAGAAGAGATACTATTTTCATAGTCCATTTCTCCACCCGCATAGCTAGTTAAGTTTAGCCGTCAAGCTCCATCCCCGTACAGCCACGTATACCCGGGCATTTCCCTAGGTGCCCCAGTCCCCCGACACTCGGCTTATTTCGGGCCTTTGCCACCAGTAAGCATCCTTTGCTCTGATAACTCTTCTTCCTGCTTAACTATTCTTTTCTGCTGACTAATCTGTGACCCCCATGGGTGGCTGACTTTCCCGTGTCCCCGCTCTTCGTGAAATCGAAGCTAGCATCAAGAAAGCCAACCGTGCAAGAATTTGTTCTTTCAAGGTCTTGTCGGAGTTTTCATTCGATTCTTCTGTCTCACAAGTAATAGAACTGCCAGTAAAAGTAAACACCAGTAGATCGCAACGGCTATCACTAGCATGGTCGCCTGGTCGAGTGATCCGTTGAATAGTTGCATAGTGATTTGCCCACCTGCCAGCTGGTATACAACGCTCTGTAGTGTCTGCGCAAGTGTTGCAATTCCGGATGATGGTCCCGTGGAGTGCGGGGTCGGCGTTGTCGAGGGCTCAGGCCCCGGAGGCGTTACTACGGTGAGATTTCCATAGGAGAGAATAGGATTAGCCATTTCCCATTGTGAAGTAATTGGATCGTAAAACTCCCACTGGGTGTAGAAGGATAATCTCTGGATTCCGAGCCGGGCTGTGATCGGAATATTTAGTGTCGTAGTCACCGTCTTGCTCTGCCCCCCGGTCAGAGTTAGGGGGGTTGAGATCTGAAAGTACGTGAGGTTGAAAGCTTGAAGCTGCACCCCGAGAACAGTCATCGACACTTGTCCTATGTCCGTAAAGTTGTAGACCAGGTTGATGACTGAGCCAGGGTAGGGGTCTCCGACTCGGAAGATGCCGTATTCGAGGAAGTCTGAGCTGAGAGAGATCACCGAGATTCTGATCGATGTTGCATGTGTGACGTTCCCGCTTGCACCGGTTATTGTTACAGTATAATTTCCTGTCTCCGCGTTGGGGTTAGCTGTCACCACAACAGAAAGAATCGTCGTAGAACCGTTGGAGATGTCCAGAGGATCATTCTCAACATAGTACAGCGATGGATTCCGCCAGAGGATCACCGTGAGCGCGGTGGCGTTGTAGGAGGGTGATACCGCAACTTGCCCTGGATTCTTGTCGAGATTGGCAATGGAGAGTTGGGCGTTCGCAATACCCATCCCGGCTCCAAGGACGAACGATGTCTGGCTTACGGTGATGCTGAACTGGATTGGAACCTCGACAGTTAGTATTACTGCGACTGGGTTCAGGCTCATTGTTCCACTAGACTCGTTCAATATGATGATGTAGACACCTAACGGAGTATCGGAATGTGTAGTGACTACCATCTCTGTTGTGTTCCATCCGATCGGGGTTAGGCTCAGACTGGGTGGTTGGAAGCTGATCGCTGGACCGTTTGGAAGGCTTGGCGATACTGTGGCGTGGAGGGACACTGGACCCAGGTATGATGTTTGGTTCAGGACATTGATCAGTAGTCTGACCGTAGTTCCTGTTGTAGCGCTGAGATAGTCGAGGGTCCGGTATCCTCTGTATTGCGCGGTGTTGACCCAGAAGGTGAGGACTAGGCTTCGAACCAAGGGCCCGTCGTTGACCACGACTGTGATGTCGTAGCTGGTCGCGACGGATCCGGAAACCGTGGCGATCAGCAGGGAATCCTGAGTGCTGTTAGGGTAGAGGGTGAGATTGTTTGGGAGCATTCTTGCGGTGACTGGAATGTAGACTCCAGGTGCCTTCGGGTTGACGCTTGCAGAGAGAATCACGTTCCCCGCGAATCCGTTGACGCTTACCACCCTGATGACTGTGCCGTCTGTATCGGTAGTTCCCGTGTTGAAGGTCGAGGGGTTTGCAGAGATTTCGAAGCCTGAGTTGACGATGCTTAAGTTGAGTGCGATGCTGTGAGTCGTCGACCCGGCATAGGTCTGTCCGGTCGCGCTAACCAATATCGTATAGTTCTGGATAGGGGTTAACGCGGCCGTCTGGATGGTCAGAGTTGTCGTTGCGGATCCCCAGTTGCTAACGGGAAAGCTTGATGGAGAGTAGGAGACTGTCGGCGCATTAGCGGTGACTGGATTTACTGCTCCGGTCATGCTGATTGTTCCGGCGAAGAGATGCAGACTTGTGACGGTTATCTGGGCGGTGTCTGATAGGCTGCGTGGCGTTATCAGCGGGCCCCTGTTGGTTGAAACCATGAAATCTGTATGGGGTGCACCCCATGCTACGTTGATCGTGGCGGAATGACTTAGGACCCCGCTTGCGCCAACTACCGTGATGGTGTAGTCTACACTGGATTGTATGGTGATGTTGAGCCAAGTGTTTGCGGTCCCGCGAGGTTGCAGAGTGAGGCTGGACGCGCCAAGGATGAGCTGAGGGTCAGACGTTGGAGAGCTAGAGGCTGTCAGGTTGACCTTGCCTGAGAAAGAGTTTAGGCTGGTGAGGCTGATCTGAACGAGACCAGAACTAGTTACGGGAATGGTGAGAGAGGAGGGAGAGACGCTTATGGAGAAATCAGGGGACGGACTTGCCCCCGGAACCGTGGAAACCTGGAGAGCTAGAACCATAATGAGTGTTAGAGACGGAAGGACTAGACGTGTTATACGAGGTGACATGGTTCCCGCCTTCTTCGATCCGGCCTGTAAACGATGAATTCCTCAGAATGGATCATGTTTGATTCCAGTCCATCTCCAACATGGGAGATTTCGGTTTTCGATCGAGTAATACTTCGCTTTTCCCGCATTTAGGCTTCCCTGAGACCCCGAGAGAGCATCAAAGGAACAGCGCTTCTAGTTCCTCCAACCTCCCGCTATTGAGAGGGTTAGAATCGCCCATTATCAGCCCTGATATCGAGTCTGGGCCAGCGCTAGATTTTCGACCAGAAATCGTTCGGGAACTCCGGGATAGAGCACGGTAATTGCTGTCGCGACCAAGCCAGAATCGCGCCCTGATCAACCAGTCTCGCCCGGAATCACTGCCGGACAAGAAATCTTCCAGTCAAAAAGGGGGGTGCGTTTCAAGCGTCTCGCGACGCAAGAGCAGTTCATTCTATTTTGTGGCGAACGCGCGGAGTCGATCCTCGAAGATCGTCCTTGCTGGAAAGCCCATGCTGCACGCGTAAGTGTTGAAATCCAGCAATTTCTTTCCGTTCCTTACAGCTCTATTCTGGATCTCTCGGATGCTCTCGCCGACTATAGCGTATGTGGACGCGTATCCTGGCCCGTTCCCTTGGTGCGCTGGGAACAGCTGGTGGTAGACCATGCTCTTTGACAAGCCCGTCTTCTTACTCGCCCACTCGATGAAATCCGCAAGACCCTGTTTGCCCGAGTTGATCCTCGCATCACCGATGATGCGCAAGAACCGTACGATACGCCACATCCAAGTGTAGAACTCGTACTCCTCTGCAATAGCATCAAACCCACCATGCTTCTCGTAGAAGCTGACCAGACTCTTCTCGTCCGCGTTCAACCCCTTCCTCGTCTTCAGCTTCTCCATCACGTCTTGAAACTCAATCTCTCGCTGAAATGAAATGCCCTCCGAGATTGCTCCTCCAAGCGGAGACCAGAGCATATCCACCAGCGAAGGCTTCGCGCCATAACCTACAGCCGAGTTCGAAGCGTGAACACAGTGCCCATACTCCTCATGCACGAGAAGGTTCAGTAACTCGCCGGGCGCCGTGCTCGGGTCGCGACGTGGATCCGTGGTGCAGATGAACAGCTGCTGCGGCTTATTCGTGAAAGTATCGAAGAAGAAGGCGCCGCCGCTCGGAAATATCGCCGTCAGATACGAGGGTGTCTCCATCACCTTCGCATCATAGTTCGGATTTACCTTGACAATACTTTTGTTGGCAACCTTCACGACCCGCTTGCGAAGATCCGCGAGATACGGGATAATCTCGTTAACCTTGACCGCTCTCTTCGCCTTGATGACCTTCGATACTTCCTCCGCCTTCGCTGGGACACCATACTTCTTCGCCAGCCTCGCCGTCATCCTCTGGAACTTCGGCAACTCTCGGTCCAGATACTTGAGACCCTTCGCTTCCAGCTCGCCAGGAGTCTCTGAATAGTCCCAAAGACGCTGCAACGCCTGGGCGTAGATTTCCTTCCGGCCGAGATCCGCTCCCTGTTTCTTGATGATCTTGTAGACCTCATCAAAACCCTGGTTCTTGAAACCATTGACCCGGAATATCGACGCATACTTCCTAGTAACCTCAGAAAGACCATCCAGGCCTTCCTTCAGCTGCTTATCCTGAGTCTCCTTCTTGATCGTTCTGATGATCTCCTGGAGACCATTGCAGCGTATCAATGCAAGCAGACGAAGACCAGTAGGCCAGTTCCTCCCTGCCGCCTCAACGGTGGCCGCTTGAACAGCCCTGATCCCATTTCGTGTGAGCGCCTTCATGTGGCTGTCGATGATGCCTTCTTTGATCATGTAGCCGAAGAACGCGTTCAGCACAGACTCCACAGCTTGGTGCGGCTCGTTCAGAGTAACCCAAGCAGACCCTGAATCGAGGACTTTGAGCTGTGACTTGTTCTCCGCCTTCAGCCGTAACTCTTCAACGCGTCTAGAAAGTCTCTCGAGGTTTTTTCTTGAAGGAATGAAAATCTTGCCAACATACTCTTTCAGTCCGTTAATGTAGGCTCCAGAAGGATCAGATTCCTTGAAGAACTCGAAGATTTCAGATTCAACAGGTGATGCAGGTTTCGGAATAGCCAATTCTTATCCATCAATCTCCGTGTTTAGCTTTCTCGACTAAGCGCGCGACTATTTAGTTTTAATCCAAAATAGGTGAGCCAGCCCAGGCCACGCGAGAATCCACTCATCGTGAAACCCCGGACCCGCACCTCAGCGTCGCTCCCGCCCAACATTGCGCTCATAGGAGCCGGTCTCCTACGCATTCTTGCCCGCTTCACACGATGAGACACGCGGCTAGTTGGTCACGATTTTCGGGCGAGCGTTCCAACTATGCTTGCGGGGAATCCTGCGCTACTCGACTCTTTCTAGGCTTAGGTCCTGTTTGCTTCTCGATGCTGCGGAAATTGATCTCTCGGACCAGTGCTTCCGTGATGACGTCGAGAGAGTCAATCTTCTCCTGCATCAGAACATCCGAGATCTTCAACGGATGGTCAAGAATCAGGAGATTGTCGTTTGAAGCAACGAAGTGCTCCCAGTTTATCCCGACATCGAGAACCGTATCCGCGAGATCCTCGTCCGTCAGACTGACCGTTCTCGCCGTGTTCACGAAGTTCTGAAACTCGTCATCAGGAACCTGCAGATCCATTACTGTCCGAATCGGCCTAGGAGTCGTTCCCCCAAGCTCATGGCCAAGAACATGAGCGAGAAACGTAAAGTTCTCGATCTCCGTAAAGTGCTTCATCCGAATCTCCAAAGGAGTATCTCCTGTGGGATTGGAATCGGGAAAGTCTGAGATCTGCGGAGCTCCTGTCTGAGGATCGTTGAATCGGAAAACCCTTGATAGTCTGAGCTGGTTCAACGGGGTAATGTCTCTGGCGGAATCCTCCTGCTCAGTCCACGACTCTCTACTCTTAATGTCCGAGGCCATTTCTTAACACAGCGCACAGTTGTAATCGGAGAATACATTTCTGATTTGTAACCCACGACACGTCTCGAATGTAATCGTTCTCTAGTTCTCAGTCACAGTTATCACGCCAAACTTTTCCCTGTCGACCCTCTACAGGGTACGTCTCTAGAATAATCCGGGTCTCAAGCTGAGCCTGAAAGACTTGTTCGTCCATCAGGATGATTCTCTACCAGTCCACCAGTTTCATCTCCAGAAACAATATTCTTCTTGGCGACTATACGCTCGGTTTTCTCGATTACCTTCTTGACAATAGCGAGGTAGGTTAGGGCTTCATGAATTCCGGTAGCTGCGAATCCAACACCTTGAGCGATCTCCTTATTCGAGAATTTCTTTGACATGCGACTGAGGTCTTTCTCCACATCTTCTAGGTACCGCTTGAACTCCTTGATGGCAAGCAGAGTTTTTTCCGCTCTCTCGCGAGGAGTTTGTTCAGATTCCTTTCCCAATCCGAATGCCCTTTCTAGGGGGCTTCAGAAAACAACGATAATAGCGTAGTCCAACCTAGCGACGAGGAAGATGGGTACACCGCGCCGGAACCTCCAAGCCACTCGGGCTTGACGCGCTGAGTAGTTGGTTCTCTATGCCTTCTAGCCGGTCTTAGCCCATTCCGTACCAGCGGAGGGCTTGCGCGTCTCATGAATCGGAAATGGTTGCCATCAGGATCGGTAAGGTCCGCTGAGAAGCCCCAGCCCTCTTCACGAGGCTGCGCGTCCTTGAACTTCACGCCTCGCGCCTTCAGCTCGGCGAAGGTCTTGCGGACGTCATCGACCTCAAGCACCCAGCGCGTCCCGATACACGGCTGCCTATGACTAGCCGGCAAATTCGGGTCTGACCCCATTCCCGCCTGCCACAATACCATCTCGATAGCCTGCCCCTTCGGGCCAACAGTAAGCCATCTCGGCTGGCCAGGATTCGTGTAGTCCGCCTTCTTCTCAAAGCCCATCTTCTTGGTGTAGAATTCAAGCGCCGCGTTCTGGTCCTTGACGACAATCGTCACGTGAGTAAGCATCATTCTCGATCGCTCGCCACCCTGACCGCCGAGTAACATAACGACTCCTCCGTGCCCGAAGCCCCGACACAATACGGAGAAAAGATGACGGACCCAAAAAACTCTTAAGAATTGGAAGGGATATACGTGAGGATATCTTGCAAGAGAAGAAATTCAAGTGTAGATTGTGTGGCGAGACCTTCAACTCCGCCGAGGAACGGGACGAGCACAACCGACAAGTACATCCGAAGGCGTACCGACTATCACATCTATTTTCGAGGACGAAGAAGGAAAACAAGCCCAAAGCAGAATAGACTCGGAGAAGAGACCCGAGCTTAGGGCGTACTGCTGAATCCTGACACTTGGAAGCCTAGTCAAGCGGAACGGTTTGGAGAGCCGTGGACCCCCACCGACCGCTCCCCATCTTAAATAACAATGAAAACCAACGACCCTTGCGACCATCTTGGCCCGGAGAAAGTCTCGCAAGGTCGCGCCAAGAACAGATTCAAGATCACATAACAGCTCTCAGGGCAACCGAGAAATCTCGCCCTCCAAAGATTCTATCAAGGCCGCAGAGGATCTCGCTCTCGCTGCATTCGCTTCTGGACTGAAACTGGCGGCTGCCTTTGGAACCGTTGCGGCTAAGACCACCAGTTTGGCCCTTGCCTCTATTGCAACTGGAGCGGACAAGTTCTCTGAGCTAGTCAAGCAAGAAGCGCTGAAATCTCAGAAGGCCAAAGCCCAAAGAAATGTTCGAAAACCACATACTAGAGGCAATAGGAGAACGAGCAACCGGGAGTAGAGAAAAGAAGACTCTGCGAGATCGATTAGCTAAGTTAGGCGTGAATCCGGCTTTACTTCTCGCAAATGAAATCTCGCGATTAGATCTCGGCTCGCAAGTAACAGCGGGGTGCATACCAGCACGGCTCCGAGTACAATCATCGCTCGTTCGAATGGATAGACGAGAAAGATAAACGGCCAGGAGCGTAGAGCGACGTTTCCGAAGAGACTGGCATAGAGTATTCCTCCCGTGACATGTTCGAGCATGGTGCCAATGAACGCGACCACTAACACGGCCTCGGCCAAGCTTCTGCGCCCTCCGAAGGTGAACCTGTCGCGTAGGTTTCGAGTTAGCGGAGACACTAGGACCCCGAGAGCGACGAGATGAAGCCACAAGTATGGAATAGGCGGACTCGGGAGACGAAGCCATTGGAAGGGAACGGGCAGACTTGGGAAGTTGCTGCCGACGAAGATCTCGGTATTGGTATTGATGACGAAGAGACCCAAGGTCGCTACATACATGAAAGTCGCTTCGGTCCGTCTACCGCGCACTAGAAAGCTGATGAGCGCTACGTTCAATGCGCCTCCGAGAAAATCGAGCCCGCCGAATTTCAATGTCCCAGCTGATCCCGGAATGAACGCGGCAATCATTGTCCCTAAGAACACCGCGAATATGCCGTAGGACGGGACAAGAAAGACACCGAGGACCGGCGTTATGATTCCGCTGAATGTGATCGCGCCAGAGACGCCAATGAGCCGATCAAGAATTATGGTCCGTGGAATCACGTAAAGGGCAGTGAGCGATGCGGTTAGAGTTATCATTCTGGTGTCGAGTCTGTTCTTGCGAATTTGCATCTTTTCGATCACATGCGTTTATCCGCCGCGCGGAATACCACGGGTTTTAACGATCTGCTGCAGCTCCCTTATGCTTAATCCTGTCTCGTTGGATATTCTCCGTAGGTCTTCGTATTCGACCTTGCCGCCCTGGGGATTGGCAGCCGCCCCGAGAGCCCTCTTTACTCGGACCTGAAACTTCTTTCCTCCAACTTCTAGCGCTAGGGTTCCACTGGCCCTTCTGCTGATGTGTCTCGACACCGGCATTTCTCGTACCCCGAGCGTCCCGGTTTCTTCCATCAACAAATCAGCTAATCGTTCGCTCTTTGCTTTGTCAGCTATGATCGAGATCAGCTGGCCGGGCCGATTCTTCTTCATGAAGACCGGTGTAATTGATACGTCTCGGGCTCCTGCTTCCATCAGCCTCTCGACCGCGCGTCCAATAACTTCACCAGAAACATCATCCAAGTTGGTTTCTAACACAACTACTTCATCGTGGGCATGCTCGGTCTCCGTGAGCTCGCCGACTGTGAGACGGAGAATATTGGCCACTTGGTCCAGTTCCTTGGCTCCCGCACCATACCCGATCTTGTGAGGAGTGATGACCGGAACTTCGCCCGTACTACCACTAGCTAGGTTGACAGCTATTGCAGCGCCTGTGGGCGTTGTCAGTTCGAACTGAATGCTATTGGTTTTCATGGGAAACCTGTGGGACCGCAGTATTTCGGCAACAGCAGGAGCCGGATTCGGATAGGTTCGCCCCGAGAATTCCGTTACTCCCGTTCCGACTCCAACTGGACCGCACCACCATCTCGCTCCGGATAGTTCGAGTTCATCCGCGAGGGATGCGACACCGAGTATGTCCGCAAGAGTGTCTGCGGACCCGAGCTCATGGAGTTCAACCTCTCTAGTAGAGTGGCTATGGACCCGTGATTCCGCTGAGGATAGTGTGTCCAGGACGGATTCGACAAAGGCAGTTCCCCATTCGGAGAGATCCAGTGCTTTTCCACACTTCGCAGCAGCTGACTGGAGATCGCTTGCCTTTCTCTTCGAGACTTTTTCTTCAGACCTTACTTCGATCAGTTGTGCGCTGATCTCTCCTCTCTCTACTCTTGTCGTCTTGACGTGGATATGACTTGCGCCAGGAAGGTTATCTTCCACAACCTTGGCTACTTTATCCAAACTCTTTGGACTTCCACCTAGGTCGATGAGGGCGCCTAGGAATTTGTCTCCGGAGGCTCCTGAAGAACTGGCGTCGATTATCACCGCTCTTCCAGAAGCTCTCATGCTGACCTGTCCACCGGCTCGCGTGGGCACAAGTATTAATCAAGCTATTTCGATATTATCATGATCAGTTTTGGAGCCAAAGTCTGACACCTCATGCGTCTACGGCCTAGGCGAATGTCCCGTCCTGACTGTTGTAGGGGAGAAGATGAAAGACATGGAGCAGCGATCGAAAGTCTTCCCCACCGACCCCGGAGCAGCGGCGGTAAGCCAGATGATACAACCCTTCCTCCAACTGAACGCCAACATCTACGCAATGCTGCCCTCTTTTTGCCCCAACTGCCCCAAAAGAATCGTAGCGGTCGAGAAAGAGTTAGCTCAGATCAGGCATCAGACAGCCAAGTAAGAAAATCCACATCTGTATCCAAGGCTCTGCGCCTTGGTCGATGGCCTACGAAGGGGATTTTGTTCCCTTGACAGCTTTCTTGAACAGTTCTACGAAACGTTGGGCCGCTTCGGCGTCTGGAGGGCGAGCGGTCTTTCTAGGGAGTTTTGGACTGGTTTTCAAATCGTTTGACAAGGCCGAACATCCCAAGGAACAGGGCCACTCCGGCTGCTACATTGACAGCTGAACTCGCAATTATCGTGACCACTCCAACCGAGTCTATCAGTGAGGCAAGTTGATCGGCGGGCAGTGACAGGGAGAGGAAGAGAGAAACCACGTTTCTGATAGTCAAAATGGTGAACGCCACGATGATCAGTGTCCATGCGCGAAACGACCCGGTCAACTTTGTCACTCGATAGGCGTAGAAGACCACGCCCGCCTGCAGAATCAGCTGGAAAACAGAGATGAAATAGAGCGTCGGTAAAACAACAGGGTCAAGCATTCACTCTACGCCTTCTTCTGTTTCGAGGCTCCGCGGAACATTTCCATGAACTTCTCTGATGCAACCTTTCTCGGCGAACCGCTGATGATCCCTTCGTAGTTTGTGAAGGCGGACTCTATCTTGATCCCTGTTGATGTTATTTCGAACTCCCTAAACCTCTTGTCATGGTCACTGCCCCGCATCTTCAGAATGACCAACGCCTTGCGCATCGACGACTCTATCTCCACAGGCTTGAGCGCAACGATACAATCAACCAGGAAGCTCAACCCAACATCAGTTACGCTGAAGGACCCGCCGCTTATCTGAGGAGACTCCCAGAGCAGCACGGAGCTGACTCCCCGGGTCTTTAGATATCTTATCACCCGGTAGGCTTCCATTCTCATGTCATCCTTCTTCACAAACATCTCCAGATGACTGAGCGAGTCGACAACAAGCCGTCGAGGCTGAATATCCCTGAGGACATCATCCAGCAAGCTATCGCTGCCAGATTCCAGCATGAGACTTGGGGAGGTGCAGATTACACGGAACTTGTCCTGCTCTTCCATTTTTCTGAGATCCCACCCGAAATTCTTTGCATCTCTATAGATCTGGTCGGGGAGCTCTTCGAAGGTCACATAGATCCCGGGCTCGCCTAGCTTGACGCCGTTGACAAGGTACTGGAGAGCGAGGGTTGTCTTTCCGGTGCCTGCGCTTCCGGCCAGCATCACCGCGTCACCGGGCATGAAGCCTCCCTTGAGCATCTCGTCGAGCTCGACAATCCCGGTTCTGACCCGACCTTCCTCCGCTTTGCCTGGGAACAGTTGGTCGAACCCAGAGGCTCCGGTCTTGGAACGTGCTGCAGTCATTTCTCTCCACCTATCCTGACAGTTTTCAGGTGATTCGCGACCGACTCGAGAAGTTCCCGGTCCTTTGCACGATCTAGGTACACGACTTCAGAACTTCCAATCCTCTTCTGCCTTAGGACCCCCAATTGCAAGAGTTCCCGGACATCAGAAATGACCGCGATGGTTGTTCTCCCGACCCGGCGCGCCACTCCATCGACCGTGTCGATGAGTCCAGGATTCCTGTGAAACAAGACGAGAATGTCTCCTCTGACCTCTGACACCAGCAGAGTCGACAAGACCTCGGATCCACTCACTTCAGTCTGCTCCCCACGAAACAGGCTTCCTTTGCGGTCTCAAGCGATTTCTCATAGTCAAGCCTCGCTTCCGAATCGTAACGTATGCCTAGCCTCCGGCTGAGATCCTTGACCACTATCCGCTCGAGAACCGCGGCTCCATTACCGAACAGTGATTGTAATTTTCTATCAAATTCTCTCGAGTTGCTCGCGTCGTCAAGCAACCCTTTTGACGTGAGAATTTCGAGAACATTGTGGCCCAAAGCGTTTCCAACAGCCTCGCGGACCGTGCTTACGAGCACCGAAGAGAAGGCCTTCTCAGCAGCGAACCTTTGGTCTGGACTTAATGATGCGGAAACTGATTCCGGATTGTCGTGGAGATTGGTTGAACTCGACTCACGTGCTCGCAATGCCATGACCATCATGTCCTTAGGCGCTGGGGCAATAACCGAGAGATGAACTGGTTGTAACCTAGCTTTTCCAGCGTCATGTACAGCTTTTTTCGATCTTGCAGGTTTCGCGGCAAATGGCACATTATCTGACGATTTCGAAGAGACGAAGTGAAGAGTTACAGCAACCGTATTCCTCGGTCCAAGAGTAGTCAAATTAAACCAGGAAGACGCATTGCGCTCCCCTCTAACGGAAATTTTCTACGAGACGTTGGGGCACTGTTTTGGAAAAGTCTTACTGGAAACGCTGGGACCCACCGTACAGGCCTCTATCTACAATCTGCTAGAACGTAGTGGGATCCGGAAAGAGGACATTTCCAATAGATTTGATGACGTGGTGCAGTCACTGACGAGCACTCTTGGGACTTGCTCGCGTGTCGTCGTACATCGGACGATGGTCGAGATGTTCAAAGAGTACTCCCAGAGACTCGACTTCTCCTACACGGATTCCCTCAGAGATCGACTCGCATTGTTGAAGGAGGCCGTGGTCGCAAACCATGTCCTCCCGCGCAGGCTTCGTGACGAATCGGCGTTCGACAGCGTGGAGAAACCCGACTGGGCTGAAGGATCTGGTGCCCCGAAAGGCCAAGCGTACAGCAGCCTCTATCCCATGAAAAAGGGCGTTAAGACATAGAATCAGCTCTCAATCCGCGGAACAAGCTAGAAAAATCTCTGGCTTTGTTCGGACCCCTTCAGGGAATCTAGTCCTCTTAGAGAGAATGGAAATCGCTCGGTAACAGGCGATTACGTGCGGACCGCTGTCGAAACCTGGCGAAGTTTAGGAAAAAAACGGGGGGTTAAGCGAGTGGCGTCCGGGTAATAATTCCAAAATCTGCCCTGGCAATAGTTGCGGGAGCAGGGGGCAATGTAATCGTTGGTCCTCCGACGACAGCCAGCGTTCCGGAGGCAGTTGCGAGCCTCATCTGGCTGGACATGTGAAGCAAGAGTGAGAAGCCGCCGAACCGGACCCGGCTCTCCATTGTCGTGCGGGTTATTGGACTGAGCGTTCCTGTGAGGGGATCTATCGCCGTCCAAGAGACGCTTATCGTGACCGTCTTCGGGCTGAACGAGACGAGGTCGAATCCTTGGAGGGTCGCGCTCAGAGATGCCGATGTTAGTCTGGCATCAACCTGGAAGCTTGCCATCGTAGAGTTCCCGACAAAATTCAGGGTAGGCATGTTGGTTACTGGGTCTGTCATGAGAACTAGCAACATGACAAAGATTCCTTGTTGAACCGAGCCTGGGCCGGTCATGATGTGTCCGTCTGATGGAAGCAGAACTACTAGAAGTGGTGGTGGCGGGAGCATGCCAGGTTCGGGAGGCGGGGACCCAGGTAATTGGAAGGGCGCACCCCAGGCTGCAGGAGAGATCAACCCGTTGAATTGAATTACCTGCGAGGATGACGCAGCACTCATAGGAGATGTGAGGATTATCATCCCGATTAGAAGGGCAGCTAACAAATCCTGAATTTTCCCTGTGCCGGGCAGCGTTAGCACAAAATAAAAGCGTTGCTACGAGGGGGGTAGACAGGTCTATCCAGAGATATGACAGTCAAGAAAAATGTATCGGCCGAGGCTTCAGCGCGAATCCGATTTCATTGAAGTTAAGGGCAGGAAGATCGGTAGACCGAGGCAGGAATAGTCTCCACCTGTTCGAGAACAATCGTATCGCTCCATTGGACAACCCACGTTCGATTGACATCTTTTCTCCCGCTAACTATTCTTTCAAAAAACAAGCATTCTTTTCTCGACCCCCCCCGGGGGGTCTTTTTTCCCGCGCCCCGCCCTTCGTGAAATCGGTAGGAATCCACGTTCACCGGTCGCTGCGCAGAGGTTCTTCCTTCGTGGAATTCTCTACCGGACGCGGATTCTTCAAAGGTCCGTGTGGCGAACCGGTAGTCCGCTACAAAGCAGTGTTATGCTTTTTCCCAGGCGCAGAACGCGCTGGGCGCTTCCAGGTGCCTGTTGATCGCGACCTCGGCAATCGCCTCAGAATACTTGGCCATCTGCCCAACGTCCCAGACGATAGACCGCAACCCCACAGCCAAGTTCACCAGCTTCACACTACGCATAATATCAGCCGTAAGAGATCTCTCCAGCTGCTCGCAGCTCGCAACCCTCTCAATACAATCGTTCGACTTTTTCAGATCACCCTTCATCAACGCGTTGAACGAGTCCTCGATCAACAACCGAACCCTATCGCTAAAGTCCAGTATCCCCTTCGTAAGCTTCGCATCCACACCCTTCGCATCCCCCTTCAACCGCAACGCCTCCTGCGCGATGTGCGAGGCAAGATCTCCCATCTGCTCCAGACTCTTCGCAATAACCCTGTTACCCACCACGTGCATCGGCCCATCAATCCCAACTTCCTTCGCCACCCGACGATCCAACACAGCAAGCAACAGCTGCCGTATGATCATCCAGTAGATACGATCCGCCTCCTCCTCCATATGCAACACCTCCTCCGCAAGATTCGGACGACCCTCCACCACCGCCTTCACCCCAGTCTCCAGCATCGAACTCAGAATAATCTGCAAACGCCGCATCAACCCATAAATCGGAAACTTGGTCGGATCAACAAAGCTCTGCAATGTAACCGATTTCAAGCTCTGCTCCACAATCCCCAAACCCGTCAACCGCCTACTAACCGCCCTAACCTCCTCCAGGTGCCGCTGCGAAAGCTCCTTCTTCGCAACAATCTGAATAGTATCGTGTCCCGTCAAATAGTTCGCGGTAATAATCCTAGTAAGAAGGTTTGGAGCATCACAAATATCCGCGTCAATGACATAGCGGAAGTTCTCACGTTCTCTGGTTAGGCCCGGATAGACAGTTATTCCACCATCAGGCTCTCGTCTGAAAGTAACAATGTCGCCCTGTTTGAGACTAACCTGTTCAACCCAGTCCTTAGGCAGCGATACGATAAGAGTGGAGTAGCCGACTTTCTGGACCTTACGAGCCTCCATCATCTGAGACAAGCCGAGGTTCCTCTATACAGCATAGAGTTACGCGCTAGAATATAGAGTTGAGTTCACGTGTAAGCGATATCTATACCAAGCTAGACGATCAGTATGAGAGGCCCAGAGGGTCACTTACATGTATTTTTTCAGAACGGTCTCGATCTTCGCCTTCGGAACAGCCCCCACGATCTGGTCGACAAGCTTCCCCTGCTTGACAACGAGCATCGTCGGAATCGCCATTATTCCGAAGCGGCCCGACACTGCGGGATTCTCGTCCGTGTTCAGCTTTCCAAACACGACCTTTCCCGAATATTCCTTCGCCAACGCATCAACGATCGGACCGACAATCCGACAGGGACCACACCAGGGCGCCCAGCAATCGATCACCGTCAGAGAATATTTCTGGACGAATTCGTCGAAGGTCGAGTCCTCCACTTTGACTGGTTCAGCTGGATAATCTGCCATTTCTGTCATCTTCAACCTAACCGGATTCAAGCGGGATATATACTTCTCACTAGAACTTACCGGCAAGCTCCACCTGACGCTTGCCTCTCATCAACCTAGTGACACGCAGTACTCCACCTATCTCTAGATTCATCAGATTCCGATTCAGCTCCCGAAAGCTCACCTCTCCAAAACTCGCCTTCAGTTCCTTGTGCAGATCGATATCGGTTAAGGGCCCTTTCTTCTCAACGATTTCCACAATTGCGAGGGACATTGGCCTCGGGCTCCAGATATTGTTCAAGTGTACATTTCGCCAGGCCGTCCCTGTCCTCCGATCAATCTAGGTAATCGGGACAGGAGCTCTTTCCTTCTTGAACCGCTTCCCGAAACCCTGATACCAGTTCTCCATATCGGGAGTAACCGAGGGCTTGATCCTCTCCAGCGCATCCCTGAAATCCTCCCGCGTGACATTCTTGGATTCAATATCGCGACGAAGAGACACGAGGCCAGCCTCGCGAACAACCGCCTCGAGATCAGCGCCAGAGTAGCCTCCCGTCTGGGATGCCACATGGTCAAGGTCCACATCTTGGGACAAAGGCATGTTCGTACAGTGGATCTTGAGAATCTGCATCCTTGTCGCGTGGTCGGGCGCTGGCACGAAGATCAGCCTGTCGAACCTGCCTGGGCGCAGAATGGCCGGATCAATGATGTCAGGCCTGTTGGTCGCGCCGATTACTACTACGTTTTCCAACGATTCTATTCCGTCAAGTTCGGTGAGCAGTTGGCTTATCACTCGCTCTGAGACTCCACTATCGCCAAAGCCGGTTCCACGTCTCGGAACTACAGAGTCTAGTTCATCGAAGAAGATGATGCTTGGAGCAGCCGTTCTCCCTTTCCGGAAGACCTCCCGTATCGCCTTCTCCGATTCCCCAACCCACTTGCTGAAGAGCTCAGGGCCCTTGATCGAGATGAAGTTCGCCTCGCTCTCAGTAGCCACTGATCGCGCCAGCATGGTCTTCCCACAACCGGGGGGTCCGAAGAGCAAAATCCCCTTTGGAGCGCGAATCCCAACTCTCTTGAATACTTCAGGCTTCTTCAACGGCCATTCGACAGCCTCCTGCAACTGCTGCTTCACCTCCGTCAGCCCTCCGACATCACTCCAGTGAACTGTCGGGACCTCAATGTAGACCTCCCGCATTGCGGTTGGCGTGATCTCTCGGTAAGCGTTCATGAAATCCTCCAAGTTGACCTCCATCTTCTCCAGAATACCACTCGGCACCCGTTCTTCTTCGAGGTTTATCTCCGGAAGATAGCGTCGAAGCGCCTTCATTGCAGCTTCGCGGCAGAGAGCGGAAATGTCAGCTCCAGTGTAGCCGTGACAAATGTCAGACAAACGCGGGAGGCCAACGTCAGACGCGAGGGGCATCGTTCGGGTGTGAATCTGTAGAACCTCGTACCGTCCCATTTTGTCCGGCACTCCGATCTCAATCTCCCGGTCAAACCGGCCTGGTCGCCTGAGAGCTGGATCAATAGCGTTGGGCCTGTTGGTGGCTCCAATGACGATAATGTTCCCTCGAGCGCCCATTCCGTCCATCAGTGAGAGGAGTTGGGCGACAACCCGTCGTTCGACCTCTCCAGTTACTTCCTCTCTCTTAGGAGCGATGGCGTCCATTTCGTCGATGAATATTATACTAGGAGCAGTTTCCTGGGCTTTCTGGAATATCTCTCGCAGGCGAGCCTCTGACTCACCGTAGAACTTTGACATAATCTCGGGCCCAGATATGACGTAGAAGTTCGCGTCCGACTCGTTGGCCACGGCCTTTGCCAACAGAGTCTTCCCGCAGCCCGGTGGTCCGTATAGAAAGACGCCCTTTGGCGGTTCGATTCCGAGTCGCTGGAAGAGTTCGGGATGACGCAGTGGGAGCTCGACCATTTCTCGGATTCTCTGGATCTCACTATGCAGCCCACCAATGTCCTCGTACGTGACAATTGGTATTCCTTTCTTCTCCGGTGTGGGCTCACTCATCACCTGAACTACGGTCGACTCCGTGATCTTCACCGGGCCATGCGGCCGTGTTCTTGTGGCTATCAAGGGGACAGCACTGCCGAAGATGCTGAGAAGCGTCATGTCGCCCTCGACAAAAGGCATGTCCATGAACCGTCTCTTCACAAAGCCTACGAACTCCTCGTCAACGCTCAATCGAACGTCAGTAGGGGCGAAGACGATGGTCTGTGAGTCCTTCACTTCGGCCTTTTTGATCGTGACATACTCGTTTAATGCGACTCCGGCGTTTCTCCGGAGTAATCCGTCCATCCGGACGATTTCCTGGCCCTGGTCTTCCGCATATGCGGGCCAAGCGATCGCAACGGTAGTTCGTTTTCCGTGAACATCGATGAAGTCGCCGGCGGTTATTGCGAGCTTCTGCATGGTTTCGTTGTCGATTCTTACTTTTCCGTGCCCGACGTCTCGCTGCTTAGCGTCAGCTACCCTTAGCTGTGCTTCCTTAGGTACCATTGTCATTTGAACTCCCTGAATTCGATAGACGCGCTCGGTTGAGGAGAAGACGAGCGTTCAGTGCCGCACGAGCCGCTCCTAACCTTGAGATCCAAAATCTCACTCCTCCTCAAAAGACTTATCATCACTATTAATGGAATCTCCGTTTCTGAGCAATTTCTTGATTGCGATCGATAGCAATAGGAAGCTACCCACTCCAATGGGCGAAACGCTGTAGCCGTTCTTGTCCTTGACAACTAGCTCCCGTTTTGGAGCCCTGTTCACGAGGTCGGATACGTACTTAGGATTCACAGCCACCTTCAGGAGATCTGTAAAGGATGCGGAGTTCTCGCAGTCCCGAATCATATGGTTGACCATTTGGAGTCGTTTCTTGTTGGAGAAGAAGTCGCAAATCTCGCTCAGCGAGTCCAAGTCCGCCTCCGAGTCTTTGAGTTCCTTCATGACGATCTCGCGGACCTCTGGCTGCCATTCCCTTCCCGATAGAGGCAAGTCCAGCAGGACCCTGCCTCCCTCGTGAAGCGTGAATCTGATGCTCATAACGACCGAAAAAATGGATTCGTTGCTATTTAAAATTAATGTTACTTAATTACCAGTTGTTAAGTTAAGCGATTCTGCGGGAGACGAGGACTTCGACTTCGCTTATTCCGTCTATCGACTTTAGCCGTCGTTCGACTTCGTCCATGGTCCCCGAGGCTTCTTCTGGGATTAGAATGTGGACGATAAGAGCGATGAGCCCGAAGGCGACTGGTTCTTCATCGAATTTGTAGATGGTGGCCTTGCCTTCTAGAGACTCCTTGATCGTCTCCTTGAGCCCGTTCATGTCTGCGACTATGTCTGAGGGGAATATCTTGAGAGAAACCATTACCCTTGCCAATCTGACTGCCTGCTAGGGTCCTGAGAAGCCGCATTTCTGGCATTTGTAGGGGCGGCCGAAGCCGCGGCATTTTTCGCAGCGCCAGATGGTTGTATCGCCACATTGTGGGCAGGGGAACTTTACCGCGCCCTCGCGGGGCAGTATCATGCGTCCGCACCAGTTGCAAGAAGGCATTCGAACTGTGCGAACCTCAGTCAACATCAGGGACCGGAAGGCGAAGCCGACCAGCGGATTATATGTCTTCGTACAAATGTTCAATCCAGAACATGGGTGCATCCATGTCGCACGATTCCCGAGACGCCGGCCAATCGATAGAGCTATCAGTTCGTACTTCAGAATTGGGTTGAGGGGCCCGAATGCAACCTTTGAGTTTCAACGCGACAGTTCCCGCCTTGGTTTGGATTGTCTCCGGGCTGGTTGTATTGGTTGCCAAAGTAGGTTTCTTCGCCAAATCAGCGTCAATTTTCTGGGAATACGTCGGTGGCCTCATGATCCTTTTTGGTCTAGTCCGCCTTTTTGCGGGGCTATTCCGGGGTAGCAAGAACACAAAACCGGGGGTCTGGTCAAGATTCCTCTAGATTTCAATGTGTGATCTGGAGATGCCCTAGGTATGACCTAATGAAACCTGTCCGATTACGAATCCGGGATGCCACCAGATCATTTGCCGAGAATTGCTCGGAACTCGCCCACAAAAAAAGCAGGGTCTGCCTTATTATCCAAGCCAGCATCGTGCCCTGATCAGCCTTTCTCGGACATTATCCGTGCCAGACATGAATTAGTCCCCTCAAAAGAGTGGCGTATCGTGGAAGCATTTCGCATCGCATGAGTCGTCAATGTAAGGCCTTGCGAGCCCAAGAGAGGGCTGTCGGATCTTCTTCCTTCCAAATTGGAATCCGGCTATTTAGGAAGCCGGCAGTCCGTCGGATCTTTATCGGTTCTAAGTCGTTTGAACCTCGGAAATCTAAGCCTCCCGTCATTTGTCAGGGCCATATACGCCACTTCGACAACGAGTTTTGGCTTGACCCAAGTTACAGGAGTGGGCGAGTCAACTGAACCTTCGACTGTTGGAGTTTTCTTCTCGATCTTCGAGAGTCTTCTCCTGAGATCATCCAGCGTCTTGTTGGAGAATCCTCCTCCCACGTTCCCTATGTGTTGTAGCTTTCCATCGTCGTCATATGCAGCAAGAATTAGCGACCCGAAGGTCGGCACGCGCGCACCTTCACCTTCGCTGAAGCCAACGATTACACAGTCTGTCGTTTTGACCTGTTTTATCTTGATCCAATAGTCGGTGCGGAGACCTGGAACGTACTGCGAATGGCTTTCCTTAGCGATTACTCCCTCGAAACCACGACTCGTGGCTTCTTTGAAGAAACGGGTTCCTTCGGCTTCGATGTGATCTCCATAAAGAAGAAACGGACCCTCCCTTACGATCGACTTGAGGCGTTTCTTTCTCTCAACGAGTGGACGAGTGACCAGATCTTGGCCATCCATGTAAAGCAGGTCAAAAGCAACATACGTAACAGGCGTCGTCTTTCCAAGAACAGCCACCCGTTTTGCGTCATCAACCCCGAATCGAGCCTGAAGACCTCCAAAGTCAGGTACGCCATCTTCTCTCAGGACAACGACCTCTCCGTCTAGGATCGCAGCCTTTGCTCTGATGCGATCCGAGATCCTTTGGAGTTCCGGATAGGATCGAGTTGCGTCTCTCAGATTTCTGTTCTGGATTTCTACTCTTCCTTCTTGAAAGAACAGGATGGCTCTGAGCCCATCCCACTTCGGCTCGAAAAGGTAGTCCTTGTTGTCGAACGGGTTACCGGTTTTGGCGAGCATCGGGCGTATCGGACGCTCGTCAAAGAGCGTCAACGCCTCTCGTGAGTCTTGATGCTGGCCCGGAGAGCCTCCATGAGGTTCTTTGTTGGCTTGATCTCTGGGACACGCAGCTCGACAACTTCTTCCTGACCCTTCAGCTTGGCCTCAACAAGCTTCATCAAAGACTCCTGATACGTATCCCTGTACTCTTTGAAGGCGAAGGGCTTCTTCATTATCTTGATCAGCTGACCCGCGAGCTCCAGTTCCTCCTTCTCCACCTCGGGCGCCTTCTTCAGCTCCGGAAGATCTTTCGGACTGCGGATTTCATCCGCATAGTGAAGAGTCTCCATCAGAATAGCCCCCTCGTACGGTCTCAACGCCACTAGGTGCTCTTTCTCATGCATAACCACCCGACCCACAGCGACCTTCCCCTCTTGCTCTAGAGCC
>Ga0209690_1000036_pt1 | contig 60352 bp, 61 predicted proteins | sample GraSoiAngelo_150_FD_186164 | JGI IMG/M metagenome (GOLD analysis project Ga0209690, IMG submission 186164) | Grasslands soil microbial communities from the Angelo Coastal Reserve, California, USA - 14_1009_09_40cm (SPAdes) (version 2) | ecosystem: Environmental > Terrestrial > Soil > Grasslands ... | reverse complement strand
CGCAACGAAAAAATCTCGAAAGTTCGCGTTAGCATATTTTGCAATCTGTTGCGCCCATCCAGGGAGGTCGGAAGCAGCGACCATCGCTTCGGTTCGGTAGCGTGCCGGCCCGCTCTTCGCGCTCGCGATGTCGGCCTCGAAGTTAGGTGCGATTTTCGATCTGAAGAGCAGCTCGTTCTCGTCAGGCGGTGACTCCTCCTGAGTGTGCGATTCCAAAAAAGCTTCCACAGGCTTCGGTTGCGTAGCAAGAAAGGCACTGCGTGCAGTGAGAATGACTTCGCGCTTGTGATCATCCGCAAGCCAGTCGTTCACGCGCTGTGGTGAAACATCGTGCCCTGCGAGAAATCCTTTTCGCCGGACAATGGCAACGAATTGTCTGAATGTCATCGCTGTTGTTACAGACGGACTCACTTGTGCGCCAAATCTGGTAGCGAGTCCGCTGCCTCTTGCATCGCCTCAGCGCCGACGTGCGTGTAAACATTGCTCATTTGCTCCGAGTCGTGCCCAATTAGTTCCATGACCACAGCTGCGGGAATACCAGCTTCTTTCATCATCGTCACCGCCGTGTGCCGCAGGCAATGGAAGCTCAGCACTCCTGTGCCACTGTCGTCCCTGGGTGCCGTGTTGCCATTTTTTCGATGAGGTTTCTTCTCACGTAGTCCGGCTTCGGCTAATAAATCAGCAAACTGATTCGACAGGTGTCCGGATTTCCCCTGCTTGCTCACAATGGCGAATGCCTTTGGGTGTAAAGGTGCAGCGGGTTCGTCCGACGACGGTAACGCCTCGATATGCCTTCGGAGTGGCGCAGCGATCGGAAGAATTAGCGTCTTGTGCGTTTTGCGCGTCACAAGGCGAATTTCTCCTTGATGGAGATGGATATTTTGCCAAGTCAGTGCCGCGATGTCCCCAAGCCGTTGGCCTGAGTAGAGGCCAAAGAGAACCATCGAACGCCACTCATTATCAGCAACGCTAAGAACCGCTTTCAATTCCGGAATCGTGAAAGGGCGACGAACAATGGCGTTGCCTCTTCGAATAGTGGCCACGAACTCAGCAGGATCATCTCCAATCAAGGCATCGCGTCTTGCCGCGCGGAAAATCATTCGGAGAAACTTGACCTCGTGATTGACCGTCTTTGGCGCAAACCGCTTGGCCTCTTCATTTCGAAAGCGCGTGATATGCTCGCGCGTGATTTCCGTTAGATCGGCGTCAGCCGTGTCGCCTAAGAAGGTGAGGAACTTACTTGCCGCGTTTCGGTAGAACGCGAGGGTTGAATTGGCAATCTCGGGCGCTTTGTTTTCCAGCCAACTTTCGAGGAAATTCCGCAGCGAGTTCTGCGAGACTTCGTTACCAGTGATTTCCTGATGAAGTTGAGTGATTACCCTGCGAACTTGCAGCGCGGTTCGTTTTCGCCGCGCCGCGGCTGCGTACTCATCGGCGATTTTCTGCGCTGCTTTGCGATCGGTCGTTGCCGTGGAGCGTTTTAAGCGTCTGCCGTGCCGGTCTGTGAAGCACGCTACCCAAAACTGAGATGTCGAACGTTTAGTGAGGCTGGCCATGTAGGAACAACAATAGGAACGTCCAGCGAAGTCCAGCTAAATCCATGCATGTGGCGACGTCCCTCTTGAAAACGTTGCTGAACAGCCGTGAACAATGGCCTAGACGAACAGGGGTTCGACTCCCCTCGCCTCCAGCCTTCGCTTGGAGTGCAGCGCAGGCGCACTTTTTATTGCTTAATTCCCACCCGACTTCAGCCATTCACTCCAAAGCTTCGGTTGGCCGTTCAGATTTGCGCGAGCATAATCGTAAAACGCGCGAACAAAGGCAATCCGGTCATCTGTGTACGGAGCCTTCCAGTTTCCGGGCTCAGCGGGGCGGAGCACATCGTAGTCATATCCGAGTAATTTCTGACGGCGCACAATATCTGCGAGTGAAAGGTGCGCTGCATTTCGTAACATGTCGTAAAGCACCATGAAGGTGGTCGTTCGCCCTCGCCCGGCTTCGCAGTGAAAATGCGCCCAGCCATCCAGCGGCAGCGCGCGAACAGCGAGAATAAATCGATCGACCTCGTCATCGAGTGGCCGGGCGTGATCCGTGACCGTGATGCGCACATAATGAGCGCCTCCAGCCTCGACGATGTCGCGTTCAGTGCTCGCCCGCTCAACAGTCACATGCTGAGACTTTGCGGAATCAACGCCTGCTTTTTTGACAGCTTCCCCCGGATGAACAGCGATTTCACTCCCGGGTTTGAGCGATTGAACACGTGCGCTTTCGTCCGCTTCGATTGCTGCCTGACTGCGACCAACGTTCGCCCAGTCGTTTGTGGCAAACCAGCTAACCGGCAGACCGTTGATGAATATGTGCGTTTCCTGCCGTAGATCGAAAACCGTCACCGCACCGCGCGTCCGCGCCAGCACGAGTTTAAGATTATCAGCTGTGAATTCTCCGCTGCCAGAGGCATGAAGATCCGTTAGGCCGTTAGTTGCCGGAAGTTGTTCGCGCTTATGCGATTTCAGCCGATCGTCAGTCGTGCGAAAATTGCGCGGCAGATTCTTAGCAAGCTCCAGGTCGATGTCCCAAATCAATACTGGTGAGTCCGCATCCGCAGGACGGACCGGCGGATTCTTTTGCAGGAGCGGAACCGACCAAACCGCCGCCGGGGCAAGAAGTAAGACGGAAACAAGCAGGAAATGGCGCCGGGGATGAACGCGGCGAGTTACGAACACAGAGCCGATTCGATGCGAGGACGCTCCAGCAAGCAAGAAATTTCTGGCAAAAACCTAAAAAGCTCGCATTGCGGTCTTTCAAAAAAAATCGCTTAAGAACAAAAAAAAGCTTGCCCAACCTCGCGATTCCCGGCATACCTCGCCTCCATGCGGCAACCGGTCTGCCTCGCATTGGTAACTACATCGCTTCTTGATTTTAGATCAAAAAAAGCTTGCCCAACGTAAGGATTCCCTGCAGCCTCGGCTCCGTGCGAGATTCGGCCTGTTTAGCGTTTGCAACTGCGTCACTTCTCGTTATTTCCGGCGCAAGCGCGCGCGCACAGTCACTCGCACCTTCATCGTTGGATTTGACGAGCCACGATCAACAAACTGGGAACGACATCGTGCAAGTGATCACGAGCAAATCGCCGCAAGTGATCGCGAAAAAGCGGGAGCCAGTGGTCGGCAAAAGACCGACACAACAGCTCACGAAAGAGCTGGCGCAAACGACCACCAAAGGGCCGGTGCGAACGTTTGTGGGAGAACCGGTGCGACCAATCGAAATACCAGTTGAGAAACAAAGCACAAGCAAAACGACATGGCCTTTTACCCGTTTCAGCTACAAAACGCCGGATGGCAAAAAAGAATCAGTCCCCGTCATCACGCAGTACTATCCCCAGCAGATCGTTTACCCGTTCGGCAAGGTCGACCGGCATATCGACAGCAGGTTGATGCAAGCTGCAACGATCGCGCAGGAACGCGCTCATGCACATTCGCGCTCGATGTGCTGGCATTATGTTAAAGAGGCATTGCTCGCCTCCGGCGTGATCGATTCCCGTCCGAAAAGTGAGCTCGCGAGAGACGCTGCCCAAGAGTTGGTCAGCAATTACGGATTCAAAAAATTATCGGTGACAGACCCATTTTCTGCGCCAGTCGGTTCAGTGCTCGTGTATGGCACGAGCCGTACCGCTGGCCACGTGGAGCTCCGCACCAGGGACGGTTTCGTCAGCGATTTCTCTTCAAAAACGCCGTCGCGTCGGCCCCTGGTCGGCGTTTACGCCAAGATGTAATTTTCTCGCCTTCGGAAGGGTGACACCATTGCGCGCGGACTATACCGTGGGCAAAATGGAAACTTTCGATTGGGCATCACTGAGCGACGAGGAACTTCTTGAGCGCCGGATCTCTACGCTCGGGTTGCGCTTGGAGGACACGGCCCTTCAATCGCTCATTCAGCAGCTCTACGACGAGCTCTCGGCAAAGGGGCTTGTGTTCCATCCGCCATGTCACATCGGCGACGAGTGGTTCGTACCGATCGGTATCCCGGTAATCTTCATTCCGTTTTTTCTCGTCCATGATCGGCTGCGCGCACTGGAGCGAACCATGATGCTCGAGGTCGAGGGCGAGACGCCGGAGTGGTTCATGAAATTGATGCGGCATGAGGCGGGACACGCCTACAGCTACGCGTACCAGCTTCAGCGCAAGAAAAAGTGGCAGCAGACTTTCGGGCGCACATCGCGCGAGGAAACGCCGAATACTTACCGGCCGCGGCCATTCAGTCGTAGCTATGTCATGCACCTCGAAGATTGGTACGCGCAAAGCCATCCAGACGAAGATTTCGCGGAGACATTCGCGATCTGGCTCACGCCAGGGCTGGACTGGCGTAAACAGTACGCTGGCTGGCGGGCGCTGAGAAAACTCGAATACGTGGATGAACTAATGCGTTCGCTGGCAGGCAAGCCACCAGTGCACACGCCGCAGTATCGCGTGGTCGATTACGATTTTCTGAACGTTAAGCTCAAGACTTATTACGCGCGCAAGCGCAAGCTCTACGAAGATACGTATCCGGATTTCTACGACGCCGATCTGCGGCAGCTCTTCGCGGCGCCGGCCGGAATCAAAGCGAGCGCGTATCTGCGAAGGCGGAGACGGCGACTACTGAACGCCGTTTGCCAGTGGACAAACGAGAAAAAGTTCCGGGTAAACCAGCTCCTCGCGCGACTCATCCGTCGCTGCGACCAGCTTGGACTTCACGTGTTGAACGACGATCCGCAAGAGGATTTTCGCGTCTCCTCTTTCATCACGACGCTGGTGATGAATTATCTTTTCACCGGAAAATTCAAGCGAACCAAATAGCGAGCCGTGAAAAAGAAACTCAAAGTCCTCGTGCTTTTCGACGGCACCAGCCCGACCACTGTCGATCAGGATTTCAGTAAGGAAATGAAAACGAAGGATTGGAAAACCGAGGCGGACGTCATGGCCGCGCTCGGCAAGCTCGGTCACACCGCCGAGCATCTCGCCATCTACGACGATGTCGATCTTATGCGGCAAAAACTCGAGACCTTCGCGCCTGACATTCTTTTCAACCTGGTCGAACAGTTCAAGAACAACCCAGGATTCGATCAGAACATCGTTTCGTTTTTCGAATTGCAAGGGCTACCCTTCACCGGCTGTGGCGCCACCGGTCTCACCCTTTGCAAGCACAAGGGTATTTCGAAAAAAATCCTCCATTATCACGGCATCCACGTTCCCAACTTTGTCGTCATCCCGCGCGGTCAGCGCATTGGACGACCCAAACAGCTCGAGTTTCCGATTTTGGTCAAGCCCGTGAAAGAAGAAGCGTCCTACGGAATTTCGCAGGCATCGTTCGTCGAGACCGACGAGCAGTTTCGGGAACGCGTCGCGTTTGTTCACGAAAAAGGCAACGCCGACGCTATTGCCGAGCAATACATCGATGGCCGCGAACTTTACGTGAGTCTGCTGGGCAATGTGCGGCTAACGGTGTTTCCAATTCGCGAGATGATCTTCGGCGACGCCCATCCGAACGAGCCGAAGATTGCGACCTACAGCGCAAAATGGGACGATGAATATCGCAAGCGCAAAGGATTACGGAATGAATTCGCCGAAGCGCTCGATCCCGCGCTCGTTGGCGAAATAGAGAAGACATGCAAACGCATCTATCGCCTGCTCACGATCGACGGTTACGCGCGCATCGACTTGCGGCTGACGCCAGCCAACGAAGTTTATTTCATCGAGGCGAATCCGAATCCGCATCTGGCGGCAGACGAGGACTTCGCGCTCTCGGCCGAAAAGGCCGGTCTCCTTTATCCGCAACTGATCGAGCGAATTGTCCGGCAAGGAATGAATGCGCTTCGGGATTGATCCACTCGGTTTAGGCGTAAACGAGGAGATCGATTTCTTCGGGAAGCGAATTTGAGACCTCACGGATGACGTTGCCACGAAGAAGTTTCATCAACGCGCTGCGTTGCGGCGCGCCGAGAATGAGGCGCGAGGCGCCAACCGTCGCGGCAACATCGACAATCGTCTCCGCGGCCGATGGACTGACGGCATAACAAAAGAGCGGAGGCTGGTCCGAAGCGGACTTCTCCTTGGCTTCGGCAAAAACTGTGCTGGCTTCGGGATCCTCCTGCCATTTGCGTTTGCTATCCTGCTCGGTCATGAACGGTTGTTCGCGCACGAAAAGCAAATAGAGCCGCGAACCTGTCTTGCGGGCCTCGCGCAATGCGAAATCGAGCGTGCGACCAGTGCCGCGGACCGCACATAGGGTTGACTCGGCGCCAACCGATGCTGGTGCAGGTGCAGATGCTGGTTTGGGCGGTGTAAGCTCGACAGGCACTTTCTCCGGAACAACTTGCTTTTTCATCCGCCGTTCCTGTACAAGCCCCCGGAGAATTAATCCCACAGCGAGAATGGTGACGGCAAAATAGCGCGCATTCGGTTTGTCGATCAGCAGCGACATTTCGATCGCGGCCATGACTAGAAAGGTTCCCAACATTAGGCTGCGTTCCCAAGTTTTGATCGACAGCTTCCGGTCAGTTGAAGTCGCGCCCAGGTTTGTCGCAATCGCGCCGACTACGCCGACAGCGTAAAGATCGGCCAAGCCGGCCATGTCTTTCACAAAAATCACCAGCGCCATCGGGACGACCGTGGCGAGCACGGCAGCCAAATTCGGTACACCCCACTTATTCAGCCGGTGAAAGATTCCCGGCAGTTCGCGGTCGCGACCCATCAGGAATTGAATCATGATGAGATCGACAATTGCGGTGTTTGAGGCCGAAAGGAGCAGGAACGCGAACACGATACTGACAACCACCGCGAAAAGATGGCCAAAGGCGGGTCCAAGTGCGCCGCCAACGAAAATTTGGCCCATGTAACGCAGCATGTAATCGCGCACGCCTTGGGCTCCGGGCGCGTTCACATCACCGTTGACCACCTGCAATCCGTTCAGAGCGTGGGCGGCGAGCCCAAAGAGTGCGGTAAAAACGCAAACTTCGATCATCACGCATAAAATTGCGGGCGTAGAAGTTTTGATCACACACGGTTGCGCATCGGTGCTGCCCGGATCGAGCTTCATCACGCCCGTGGCATTCGCGATCGCTTCCACTCCCGACAGTGCTAGCACGATTCCGACAAAAGCGGCCCAGTTTTGCCCGAATGTTCCATGCAACGGCTGCAAATGAACAAATGCTTCACCCAGGTGCGGCAGACAAAACAACCCGAGAATAATCACAACGAGTGCGGTCGGGACTGAAATCAAGAACGCAAGGCCGCCAGTTTGTTTCGGGCCTAACAAATTCAGCAAGCCAATGATGAGGATTGACAGCGCCGCGAATTTTTCCGGATGCGGGACGCCAAGATATTGAAAGGCGGAGAGCGCGCTGATGGCTGCCGTTACCAAATAATCTGCGATGAGCAGAAACGCACCGACGATCGAAATCACTTCCGAGCGATGCCGGACGGCTGCATACACCCCGCCGCCGTCAGGGTAAAGGCGGCAGATGATCATGTAGTTGATCCCGACGAGCGCCGTCAGCACGCACATCGCTGCGATCAGCCAAAACGAAGCGTAACCGGCGACGGCGAATGCAAGCCCAATGACGTAGGCCTTGCTCGTTCCCCAGTCGCCGTACAAAATCGCCGCCGCGCGTTTCCAATCAACATTGCGCGGTCGCTTAACGTCTGTTGGTATCAATTGATTCGACTCAAACGAGGCGGCCTCGCGCGACGAGGCGCCTGACTTTCAGGAGCCGGATTTCACGACATCCTTGCACTTTAATGATGCTGACGGGGTTAGCTGTCGGGCTGGAGCCATTAAATGCTCTCGATGCCGCGCATCGTTCGCCCCTATCCGCGCCGCGTTTGCAGACGGAATTTGGTTTCCCCGTTGAACCGGCTACTCGCCGATCCATTAAGCAGAACAAAGAACTGCACCAAATTTCTGGCTGGAAAATCAGCGAGTCAAGTCCACCGGATTTCACTCCGTTTTAGTGGGTTCTGAGCAAGGAGTCTTTTACTTCGCCTCGTGATTTAGCAAGATTGTGCAATGCGCGATCCGCTCACTCCGATGATGCAGCAATACCGGCGGCTGCGGAGTAGTATTCCGGCCGACACATTGCTCCTGTTTCGACTGGGCGATTTTTATGAACTGTTCTTCGAGGACGCAAAGGAGGCCTCTGGCCTGCTAAATGTCGCCCTGACAAAACGCAATGGGGTCCCTATGTGCGGCGTGCCCTATCACGCGGCGCAAACTTACATTGCCAAGCTGATCAAGGCCGGGCGGCGCGTGGCGATTTGCGATCAAACCAGCGAACCGCAGCCGGGCAAAATTGTTTCGCGCGACATCACTCAGATAATCAGCGCGGGCACGGTGAGCGATCTGGATTTACTGGAAGCGAAACGCGCGAATTATCTCGGCGCGGTCTATGTCGATGATCGCGTATTTGGATTTGCCTATGCGGATCTGACCACGGGCGAGTTCCGGCTCACGCAATTGCAAGATCGACAAGCGCTCCTCGACGAGCTTGCGCGCGTTTCGCCGTCGGAGCTTCTCGTTAGCGATGAACAGAAGACCCAGTTCAAAGAAATCACCGGAGCGCTTGGCTACGACAGTTACGCGTTTCTACTCGAGCAGGCGATCTTCACGTTGTGCGAGCATTTCAAAACGAAATCGCTGGACGGATTCGGCTGCACGCACATGCCGCAGGCGGTTGCCGCCGCAGGCGCGATCGTTCATTACTTGAAGCATTCGCTTCGGCGGAAAATCGATCATCTCACCTCGCTACGTTGCGATGCGCCGAGTGATTACGTGTTGCTCGATGCCGCCACGCAAACCAATCTCGAACTGGTTGAATCGCGCAGCGCGCGCGACACCAGCCTGCTGGCCGTGCTCGATCGCACGGTCACGCCAATGGGCGGACGGAAATTGCGCGACTGGATTCTGCAACCATTGCGCAATCTGACCGAGCTGGAACGCCGACAGCAAATGATCGCCGATTTGTTGCAAGAGCCGGACTTGCTCGCCTCCATCCGCGCAGAGCTGAAATCAATTCGCGATATCGAGCGCGCAGCGGGACGATTGAGTCAGGCGTCGGGTAACGCACGCGATTTGGTCGCATTGAAAACTTCGTTGCAACAAATCCCGAAGTTGAAGGGCGAATTACAGAAGCTCCTCGATCGACTGGTTTTTGGCGCCAATCGGGTCAAGGAAGGCGAGAAAGTCGAATTGTTGGCGCAACGTTTGCAAAACGAAATCGAGGAGATGCCGCCGCTGACGGACAAATTGGCGAAAGCGCTGACGGATGATCCGCCATTGGCGCTAAAGGAAGGCGGAATTTTCTGCGACGGATACGATGTCAATCTTGACGCGCTGCGTCAGGCATCGCGCGAGGGAAAGAACTGGATCAGCCATTTGCAAGAGCGCGAGATCGCGGCAACCGGCATCAAGTCACTCAAAGTGCGTTACAATTCGGTCTTTGGCTATTTCATCGAAGTAACGAAATCGAACCTCGCGAGCGTGCCGGCGCATTATACGCGCAAACAGACGACCGTAGGCGGCGAACGTTTCGTCACGCCAGAGCTGAAGGAAATGGAGGCAAAAATTCTTGGCGCGGACGAACACGCGCGTCAGCTTGAATACCAGCTCTTTCAAAAACTGCGTGACGAAACTTTGCGTGAACTGGGACCGATCCAGCAGACGGCAGCCGCAATCGCGACTCTCGACGTCATTTGCGCGTTGGCGGAAACGGCGCGGCTCTTTCGTTATTGCCGATCACAGTTGAACGATTCGCTGCGTCTCATCATTAAGGACGGCCGCCATCCAGTGCTCGATCAAAATTTGGTGGAAGAAAAATTTGTGCCTAACGACACAGCGCTGGACGGCGAGAACTTGCGAGTGGCGATCGTGACTGGGCCCAACATGGCCGGGAAATCAACATACATCCGCCAGGTCGCGCTAATTGTGTTGATGGCGCAGATCGGCAGCTTCGTTCCCGCAGAAAGCGCGGAGATCGGGCTGGTCGATCGCATCTTCACACGCGTGGGCGCGAACGACGATCTGGCACGCGGCCAATCCACGTTCATGGTGGAGATGAACGAGACATCGAACATCGTGAACAACGCCACTGAGCGCAGCCTAGTCATTCTGGACGAGATCGGCCGCGGAACATCGACATTCGATGGCCTCTCCATCGCTTGGAGCGTGGCCGAATTTCTGCACGACAAAATCAAGGCGCGCACTTTGTTCGCGACGCATTACCACGAGCTGACCAAACTAGCCGAAGAACGCGGTGGCGTCTGTAATTTCAATGTCGCCGTGCGCGAGTGGAACGATCAAATTATTTTCCTGCGCAAAATCGTGCCCGGCGGCGCGGACAAAAGCTACGGAATTCAGGTCGCGCGCCTCGCTGGGTTGCCGAAAGAGATTCTCGATCGAGCCAAGGAGATTCTCGCGTACTTGGAAAGGCCCAACGGCGCAATCGAAGCTCCGGCTGTGGCAAAATCGCGCCGAAAGAAAAAGTCCCGCCCAACTACTGCAAAACCGCAACTGGATTTACTCTGAGACGCCGCCATCACTTGGCGATGGATCCAGAATTGGGGCGTTCCATGAGCCAGGCAATCCAGATGCAGCTCTCGTAGAGTAGACACATCGGCAGCGCCATCGCGATCAATGTCAGAATGTCCGGCGTCGGCGTGATGATGGTCGCCAGGATAAAGATCAGGACGACGGCATAGGGCCGGGTGCGTGCCATGAATCTGTAGGTGATCAATCCAAATCGAACTAGCGCCAGAACGACCACGGGCAATTCGAACGCCAGGCCGAACCCGATAGTGAATCGTGTCACGAAAGAATAATACTGTTGCACGGTCCACGTGGGCGCCCAGCCGAGCGACTCGGTGTCACGGAAGAAAAAGAGAATCGTCTTTGGCAATAACCAAAAATAACAAACCGAGACGCCAAGGAGAAACAGCGCGAAGCTGACGCCGATCGCGGGAAATAAAAAGCGTTTCTCCACCGCGGTGAGCGCCGGCAAAACGAATTCCGCAAGAAAATAGAGAAGAAGCGGGAAGGAGAGAACAATTCCTGCGTAAAAGGCGAGATGAAACGAAATCACGATTGAATCAGTGATGCCGAGCGCTTTGAGCGTGCCGATTTGCGAACCGACATCCTGCAGGGGCGCCTGCATGATCCGCACGAGCGTAGAGCGAAAGGCGAAGCAAACGATCATCGCGGCAGCGAGCGTGATCGCCATCTTCACGATCATCCAGCGCAAGTCTTCCAAGTGCTCGAGAAACGGTTTCGACGTTTCGCTTTCCGGCAGATCGCGGAATTTGAAAATGTCTCGCAGCGCCATCGGATTGATAATTTACTCGGGACCGATTTCAGAGTCAGCGCGACTCCATCGAGATAAAACCGCGCGCCGCTAGGCGTGCGCAAATGCCAAGAGTATTTCCGTCACGTATTTCGTTCTCGGCGATCATGCGGCGAATTTCGGAGATCGCGAACGCGCGGCAGTCCAAAATGTATTCCGACTCGTCGCGCACATAATCCGGGCACGGTACGACCGGGCGCGCCAGGAAGAAGTAGCCGCGCTCATCCGTGAATCCCGGCGATGAGAAGTAATGGCCGAGTGGAATGAGCTCGCCGTCCTTGGCCAGCTCGTAACCGGCCTCTTCCCGAAGTTCGCGCAATGCAACTTGTTCGATTGTTTCCGTGGGGTAGCCGGGATCGCCGATCCCGGCTACAACATCGATTTGACCCGAGGGCATTTCCCAGATTGCTTCGCGGATCGGGATACGTTCCTGGCAAATGAGGACGAGTTTGCCGTCCTGCGCCATAGGCGCAATGACGACGGCTGCTTTGCGGTGCACGATTGTCCATGTACGCGGCCTGGTTCGCGTCGGCGTTTGCACTTGATCGGTTACAACTTCGACATGCGCGTCGGCGAAATGCCGTTCGCTGGAAACGGTTTCCCAACCTTGGTCTCCGTGCACGATGTTGCTCTGCTTCATATCCGAAGAGTATGAACAGGAGGCAGAAAAGCGAATGCTTAGGTAGGGCGGTTCATCGAAACCGCCGGCGGGCGATTGATGTCAATCGCCCCTACCGAGATACGCGCGCCAGCGCTTGATCTGCGCCGCGACGTTCTCATGTGATGGCGCGCCGATGGCGCGGCGCTGCGAAAGCGAATGGCGAACATCGAAAACATCAGCAACGTCGACATCGAACAGCACCGAACGTTTTTTCAGTTCGGCGAGGGACACCCGATTAAGTGCGATTCCCTTCCTCGCGCATTCTGCAACGAGACTGCCGACAATTTCATGAGCCTTGCGAAAGGGTATTCCTTTTTTCACTAGATATTCCGCCAGATCGGTCGCGAAAAGATTCGGGTCGCTTGCTGCGGCCTGCATGCGTTTGCGATTGACTTTCAATTCGGGGAGCATCGCCGCAAAAATTTCCAGCGCGGCGCGGACCGTATCCACGGAATCAAAAAGCGGTTTCTTATCTTCCTGCAGGTCGCGATTGTAGGAAGATGGAAGCGCTTTCGTCATCGTCAGGATCGACATCAAATTTCCGTAAAGCCTGCCGGTCTTGCCGCGAGTCAGCTCGGCCATGTCGGGATTTCTTTTCTGCGGCATCAGGCTGGAGCCGGTGGAAAATGCGTCGGTGAATTCCAGAAATCCGAATTCGCTCGTGCTCCAGATGATCAAGTCTTCGCTTAAACGAGACAGATGCAGGCCGATCACGGCGAGGCAAAAAAGGAATTCGCACACGAAATCGCGATCGCTCACGGCATCGGTGCTGTTCTGACTCACGCGCGAAAAACCGAGTTGGCGCGCGATAAGTTCGCGATCGAGGACGATTGTCGATCCGGCGAGCGCGCCAGATCCAAGCGGGAGAACGTCCGTTCGAACCAGGCAATCACGAAGCCGTTCCGCGTCTCGTTCAAAAGCCTCGATTTGCCCGAGCAAGTAATGCGAAAAAGTGATCGGCTGGGCGCGCTGGAGATGCGTGTAACCAGGCACCACAACATCGACGTGTTTTTCGGCGAGGTTGAGCAGCGCTCTCCGCAAATTTCGCAGGCGCGATGAGACTTCCGTGATCTCGTCTTTTACATAAAGCCTCATGTCCAGCGCAACTTGGTCGTTCCGACTGCGGGCAGTCTGCAGTTTCGCGCCGGCGGGCCCGATTCGTTTCGTAAGCGCGGCTTCGATGTTCATGTGCACGTCTTCGCGCGAGCGGTCCCATTGGAATTTGCCGGATTCGATCTGCTGCTGGATTGCGCGCAAGCCACCCTCAATTTTTCGGTGTTCAGCCCTAGTCATGATTCGTGCGCGGGCGAGCGCTGCGGCATGCGCGGTCGATCCTGCGATATCGTAGCGATAAGGTCGCCAATCAAACGAAACGGATTCGCTGTAGGGCTGGGCGATTCCCGCAGCGGGTGTGTTGAATCGTCCTTTGCGCATCGTCAACCGACGGATGCAGTGCGCGTTACAGTTGCGGAGACGTACTTGGCATCCTCCAAAGGGAATTTCCGCAGGTCGATGGCGACCCTCTGTATCGGAAAAGTTTTCAGTAAATGCGTTGCGAGCCGGTCCGCCAACGTCTCGATCAGATTGACCGATTGATCGCGCACGAAACTCTTCGTCTCCTCGGCCACGGCTGAATAGTTAACTGTCTGGTCGATTTTATCTGCCAGATCGGGCGTTTGCTGATACGGCCAAAAGGAAATGCTGACGGTTAAGCGTTGTGGAGCAGCGCGCTCTACCTCCGGAGCCCCGATATGTGTGAAAATCTCAAGTTGGTCAATGTGAATTTCGTCGGCGAAAGGGTTCGATTCGTTGGTCATGGGGCAAGATTACCGCAGTGCGGATGAGGACGACAACGTGTTTCGACGTAAAGCGGAGCGATTGAGGTGAATCGCCCTATCTTGACGTGGTGACCTGCGCGTCGACTTTGACCGGGAGATGAAAACGGTCTGGCGCGTATTTGGTTATTTAACGCGGTACCCATGGATGGCTGCAGGCACGTTGACGTGCGCGATTCTGACCACGCTGATGGTGATCGTTTTCCCAAGCGTCACCAAATGGATCATTAACGACGTGGTGCGCGCGCAGCGACCGGACAAATTGTTGCCGCTCATTTTGCTGGCGGCAGTGGCATTTCTGCTTCAGCACGTTTTCAACGCGCTGCGGATCATCCTCAACAACACGTTCGAGCAGAAAGTCATTTTCGATCTGCGGAGCGATTTGTATTCCCACATTCAATTGCTGCCGTTGCGCTGGTTCGATAATCGCGCCACGGGCGATCTGATGACGCGGGTGATAGAAGACGTGAACTCCGTCGAGCGTGTCCTCATCGATGGAATCGAGCAGGGCGTGGTTGCGGTCTTGCAAATTGTCATCGTCATGACGGTGATGTTTTATTGGAATGCGAAGCTGGCGCTCCTAGCGTTGGTGCCGTTTCCGCTGCTCATCGCGGGCGCACTAGCTTATACGCTCACCGCGCATCGACGCTATCGATTGCAGCGGCGCGCGTCATCGGACATCAACGCGCTGTTGCACGATAATCTTGCCGGGATTCGTCAGATCAAAAGTTTCGTGCGCGAGCGAGAGGAACATGCGCGTTTCAATCGGGTAAGCGATCAATTGCGGCGCGCCACACTGGTGGTGATGCGGACGTGGGCCATTTACTCGCCGTCGATGTCGATGTTTGAAGCGATCGGCGCCGTGCTCGTGCTTGGGTTTGGCAGCTATGCCGTCTTAAACGGCGGGATGCAGATGGGTGATCTGGTCGCTTTCCTTTTGTTGACGGCATTTCTTTACGATCCGATCAGCCGGCTGCATCAACTCAATCAACTTGTTCAAGCCGGACGGGCGGCGGGCGAACGCGTTTTTGAGATTCTCGATGAATCAGCCGAGCCGGGATTGATCGAGAAGGGAAAAATGTTGGTGCGAATTGCTGGCGACATTCGCTACGAGGACGTGAGCTTCAGTTATACGGAAGGATTGCCCGCGCTCAAGCATGTTTCGTTTCATGCAGCGCCGGGCGCGACGATTGCGCTGGTCGGCGCGACTGGCGCCGGGAAATCGACGCTGGTGAATTTGCTGGTGCGCTTTTACGAATTTACGAGCGGCCGGGTTTATATCGATGGCAGAGCTATTCGCGAGTACGGGCTAGGTGTGTTGCGCGAAGCAATCGGAGTGGTGACGCAAGAGAGCTTCCTGTTCAACGGATCGATTCGGGAAAATCTTTTGATGGGGAAACCGACTGCCACCGATGCGGAACTGTGGCGTGCCGTGGATGCGGCGAAGGCGCGACAATTCATCGAGCGTTTGCCAGAGGGCTTGGAGAGCGTGGTCGGCGAGCGCGGCGTGAAATTGAGCGTGGGCGAAAAACAGCGGCTCTCAATTGCGCGGGCGCTCTTAAAGGACCCGCCGATTTTGATTCTTGATGAAGCAACCGCCAGCGTGGATACCGCCACGGAACGACTGATTCAGGAAGCACTGGAACATTTGATGGCGAATCGGACGTCGATCGTGATTGCGCATCGGCTTTCCACCATCGTGCACGCAGACCAAATTCTGGTGCTTGATCGCGGCCGCATTATCGAGCGAGGCAAGCACGACGAATTGATCGCGCTGGGCGGAAAATATGCGCGCCTTTGCGAACAAAGCCTGCTTGAGACATCACCGCAGCCTCAATTCCAAACCCCGGCAGAAACTGAGATTACGCCAATTGACACCTTAGATGAGCAATTGCCTGTCTAACTGAACGGAGCGGCTCCGTACCACAAGCGCGCTTGCTAATTGGGTGGTGGCGGGGAAACAGACGGCGCGGGCGATGACGCCGCAGGAATGATGATTGTCTGTCCGGCCTGCAGTTTACGGCCGTCTTCGATGTGATTGGCCTTTTGCAATTCATCCACGCTTACTCTGTACAATTTTGCGATAGATGTGAGCGTTTCGCCGCGGGCAACCACGTGTGTGTTGCCATTCTCAGGACGCGACGCAGATTCGGCCGGAGCGCCTGCCGTAGGAGTCGCAGGCGTGCTCTCTCCAATCATTACGCCCGGGCGAACGTGTGAAAGCTGCTGTTCTAGTTTCAGGATCTCCTGAGAGAGCGCGTCGATCTTTGCGTTCTGTTCGTCGATTTTTTTTGCCAACATTTCGAGTTGAGCATGCTCGGGCGATTTCAACGATTCTGGCGACGGCGCTTGCGCCCACGCCGAAGGGAACGGCCCCGCGCTGAAGAAAAACGCAGCAGCAACAACAGGAAGGATCTTCATCCTCCCGAATGTTGGCATCGGCCGCTTTGCCTGGCAAGCGTGGGGCGGTAGCCGAATTTTGCGAGACCCACGGCGCGGGATCGCTTGCCTTTCCAATATTTGCCCTTAGATTTTTTTATGCCAGAGCGCATTCAAAAGCCACTCGATCCAGTTCCGTGGGGACCCAAACAAGGCGATGGCGGCGGCCCGCGTTCACCCGACGTTTCACGGCCGGACACCAAGGATCTTTTAAAAAAAATGCGCAAGGTCGATCCTAACCAGTCCAAGCGCTATCGCCAGCGCACCGGCCAATAATGGAGCCGTCCCTGGTGACGCTTGGGCCACATTTTTCCGGCACGGCCGACGATTTTCCCGCATTGCTCAGGCGCAAAGGGTTACTCGCTCCGGCGACTGTCACTTCGACTTCTCCGGTGGCGACGCCGCACCAAAAATCGTGGCAGCCAACGGAGGCCACTACCATTCTCGCGTTCAAGTTTTCTGGCGGCGTGCTAGTGGCTGGCGATCGGCGCGCCACGGCTGGCAATACTGTCGTCTACGATCGCGCCGACAAAGTACTGGAAATCGATCGCCAATCGATCATGGCAATCGCAGGCGTGCCGGCGACGGCGTGGGAAATGGCGCGCGTGCTCGAACATTCGTTTCAATATTTCCGACGCACGCAACTACAGGAAATGAGCGTGGATGGCAAGGTGCGCGCGCTTTCCAAGCTGTTGCGGGACAACATCGGCTTCGTCATGCAAGGAGTGGGAGTAGTAGTGCCGATTTTCGCGACGTACAATTCTCATCCGAAACCGGAGGCGCGACTCTATTTTTACGACGCTATGGGCGCGCAGTTTGAAGCGGCCGACTACGCCGCGACCGGGTCGGGGTCGCCGGCCGTGCGCGGCATTCTTTATTACGAAAATAACTGGGGCGGGAAGCCGCTGCAAAAAACGAGCGAGGACGAAGCGATATCGATTGCCTTGCGCGCGCTGGACACGGCTGCGGAGTCCGACACATCGACGGGCGGCGTGGATCGCAGCGGGAAAATCTATCCGCTCATCAAGATCGTCTCGCGCGAAGGCATCAGGACCTTGCCGGAAAGCAAAATCGCTGCCGTGTTTAAAGAAACGGTCGCATGATCGAAGAGCCGTATCGTTGGGTTGAAGCGATCGCCAACCGCCGCGAGTACATCGAAATGCAGCTCGCCTCGGGCAGTCCTATCGTGGCGCTTGGCTATCGCGATGGCATCTTGTTTCTCACCTTCGGTCAGAGACGGCAGAAACTTTTTGAGATTTACGACCGCATTGCCATGGGCGCCATTGGTCATCCAGGGGACATCGAGCGGCTGCGGATGGCGGCCATCGAGCTGGCTAGCACCGAAGGCTTCACTCGCTCAGCGGCCGATGTTTCGCTGCGGCGGCTGGTGCATTATTCGCTCAGTCCGGTGATGAAGGGGGCGTTCGAACAGGTATATGGCGCGCCTTATCTGGCGCGGATGCTTTTTGCCGAGGTCGGCGATCGGCCTGAAGAAGATTTGTTCCTGCGGGTCGATTATGACGGCGAGATTGCAAGCAACGGCGCAACCTTCACGCAGGCGCGGCGGGATTTCGCTGTGCTGAGCGGAACCCGGCAATCGAGCGAGCAGATGGAATCATTTCTGCAAGCCGAACATTCGCCGGACGCCGGTTTTGAAGCAGCGCTCAAATCCGGGCTCGATGCCTGGAGCATTGGACATATGACTTTGCAGACAAGCGACGCAAAAGAACTTCCGGAACGCACCGCCATTACGAAATATCGACAGGAGCAACTCGCCAAAGCTGGAGTTGAAGCCGGAATACTTGAGCGCGACGCGAGCCGGGCAATTCGCTATCGTTCATTACTGGATAAGGAACTGCGCGCATTGATTCACGAATAAAATATGGAGAGAAATGTTCGGCCAAAGACCACGAGCAAGACAAACCATAGGGAGCATACTGGCCTTGGCAGGGTTGTTGCTGATGATCGCCTCCTTCGTCTGGATGCAGCGAATCCCGGGGCGGCAGCGGCCGGTGAAACCGCAGATCGCGCAGCCGCAGCCCACGCCTAAGCCGTTCGTAGTAGTAGTTCTTGATCCCGGCCACGGCGGCCAAGACTCGGGTGCCATCTGCGGTGGCGTGCTTGAAAAAGATCTGACCCTGGATGTGGCCCGACGGATCGAACGGCTATTGGAGGCGGACGGGATCGCTACCGTGATGACGCGCGTGGGCGACAGCTATGTTTCACTGGCCGATCGCGCGGCGCTCGCCAATCGCGTACGAGATTCCATCCTGATAAGCATTCATTTCAACGAAGATAACCGGCCCGTTTCCACTGGAGTCGAAACTTATTACGCGGCCCATCAAATTACTGGGGGCTCATTCGCGGCTTCGTGGCTGCCTTTTCTGTGGCGCGCACTTTCCGAATCGCCAAATTTTGAAAGCCAAAGCCTTGCCGCTTTTATTCAGGGAGCGCTGGTGGCACGCACGCGGGCGCTCGACCGGGGCACCAAGGCGAAACAGTTCTTTGTGATCTCAAATGTCACTTGCCCCGCTGTTCTGGTAGAAGGTGGATTTCTTACGAATAAAGAGGACATTTCCAAGCTCGCCAGCGAAGATTACCGGGAGGAAATTGCCGCGGCGGTCAGCGACGGAATTTTGCGCTACCGCGATGCAGTGAAGCAGCGTCAATCAACAATTGCCGTTACAAATGCGGAACAGCACTGAATAGGCGAGAATGCAAAGCGTCAAAAATAACATTCCATGAAGACCAAAGTGGGCGCGATCATCTTCCTTGGTTGGATTGCGCTCGCGTACGCGGACCAAATGATTGAGAGCGTTCAGCAGGCGCTGAAGGACCAGGGATTTTATTATGGAGAGATCACCGGTGAACCGAGCGCAAATCTTACCGCAGCGATTCGTCGCTACCAAATCCGTAATGGGCTCACAGTAAACGGCGAACTTAATGGTGAAACATTGCAGTCCCTTGGCATTGATTCTTCAGGCGTGGCACGGCGCGAGACAAAACCCAGTCCGTCACCCGGTCTCGGCGCCATAAATCCCGGCGAGCAGTCTACCCGCCCGGGAGCAAGTGCGACGCCGGCGCCAGTTCAGCCTTTTGCAAACGCACCACAAGATCGACAGGTTTATCCGTCCAGCCCTGTGTATCCAAGCGCTTCGCCGGGCGCAGGACTCCTTCCCGGAACCCCATATGAGAAGGCACCTTTAGAGGTGCAACGCAAAGTCATCGTCTCTGCGCAAATAGCCCTAGGCCGTCGCGGCCTGTATCGAGGAGAAATCGACGGTGCCTACAGCACGGAAATGGAATTTTCCCTGCGCGCCTACCAGGCACGAACACACCTTCCCATTACTGGCCAGCTCGATCTGGAAACGATCGCCGCGCTCCGCTTGCTGCCGCCGCCACGCGAACCAGTCTATGATCCGTCGCGGCGACGCTTTCGACCGCCGCCGCCTGTGCGTGGCGAATGGGTTCCCGAGTAGTTGTTGACCTCCCGAAGGCTTGGCGGGAAAGCTATCCGCTTCCCCTACGGTTCTATCGTGGATTGTCGAATTGCAGCGATTGTAGCTCGGCCCAAACTGTGCCGACGAAAATTTGAGCTTCAATGCGAAGCAGAATCCGGTCGGCATCGTCCGAGACCCAGATCGTGGCCCGACGAAATTTCCGGTGTGGTTCCAATTCCAAGTGCTTCCCGATCCGCTTCAGTTGCAAATCGATTTTGATGGCCTTGTAGGCGCCTGCCTGAACGGAAATTCTGTCCCGGCTAATTACTGTAGTGATAGCAAGATAGGCGTTATTGGCGGGATAAACGACAAGCCGGTAAACATCTCCGTTTTTGAGTGGCTGACTCCGCAAATAAAGTATCGCCGAATGCATATCGAAGAGGTCAGCAAAGCGGAATTGGCGTGCCTTTGTTCCGGGGGAGCCTGTCTGGCTTTCTGTTTTCGTCCGAGTGACCCCGTTGCTTGTAAAAGCAAGATGGGTTGCGATTTTCCTAGATCGATAATTCTCCGTTTGCCGTGCTTCGATAGGGCGCAACGTTTCCTGATCGGCGACTGCATGGTAGTCCGCGTCCAGCTTCCACAAGGCACGCACGAGGCCGATAGTCCGTCCTGTGCCATCGAGTTGAAACTTGTTTTCCGAGGATTTTGTGAAATGGATTTCGCTCGTAGCTGCGGTAAAACCCGCCCATCCGAACCGGTATGTTGCACGAAGAGGTCGCAGCTCAGGAAAATTACCGGGCGGATCTTTCGTGAGAGTTGATTGCCAACTCGCCCCAACCGACGTAAGCGCCGAAGCAAAAAGGAGAAGAAGCCCAATTGCGGCTGACTGGTGTGGCCGCAATCGAGTCCGATCTACAATCCACAGCGGGCAACCCCACATGCTCGCATTTTGTAGCCGTTGGCAAACGAATTGAGACCGGAGTAGGCGTCTGCTTTTCACTGTACGAAAATACACGCGAGCTTGGGCTCGCGTGTATTTGAACTCGTTGCAATTAAAGCTACGGTCTCGACGCTCTTGCTGGCGACGGAGACGGACTGGTTGAGATCGAACTTGCGCTGGCGCGGCCCGGCTTGTTTAGGGCGGCAACGACCTCATTGGTAAAATCATCATTATCGGGTGCGTACATCACAACAGGAACACCGTTAATGCTCATGCCCGATTTATCGAACACGAGATCCAGATTTTTGGCTTTGACCTTCTCCATCACTACGTCGGTGATCTCTTTCACAATGCCTTCTCGCATGCGCATCGCCTGTTCTTGCAACTGCCGCTCGCGGGTCTGGCGGAAATCATTGATCTCCCGCTCCATGTTTTTGATGTTGGCGATCTTGTCGTCACGCTCCTTGGCGGTTTGAGTTTTCTTTTCGGCGTTCAGCGCTGGCGACTCCAGTTGCTTGTTCAAGTTATTGATCTCATCCAGTACTTTCTTGTAGGCGTCAGCCCGATCGGTAAATTCCTTTTGAGCAGCGTTTCTGGCGTCGTTCAATTTCGCGTCCGCCTCTTTCTTCCTGGTATACTCATCAAACGCGCGCCTCACATCGACGGTTCCGATTTTTAGTGTGCCTTGCGCAAAGGCCGCAATCGGAAAGGCCAGCGTCAAGCCAAACAGCATGGAAACAAACTTCTTCATAAAACGGAGGTAACGGTCGATGGAACCGCGTTAGACTGCAACCATTTATATTTGTTCAAAATTGGTAACCAACACTGAAATTGAAATGGCCGCCGCCATTGTAGCCATCGCGTTGAAGCGGATACCCATAGTCAAGGCGCAACGGGCCGATAGGCAGATTGAGTCGAATCCCCACACCGACATCGGAGGCGATATGCTTGAAGCCAAAGGACCAGGCGTCACTATTGACAAAACCAGTGTCGTAAAAAATTGCGCCACGCGCTTTTTCGATGATCGGGAAAGTCCATTCAACCGTCGCCCGAGCCATTGATAGACCGCCTATTGGTTCGCCAGTGACATCTTGCGGGCCAACTTCGCGGTAGGGAAATCCGCGGAGGTTGTTTGCGCCGCCAAGATAAAGGCGCTCGAAGATTGGAACCCCGCTGCCATTTCCCCAATTATCAACCGTCGCAATTTCACCGTTGATGAGCAGGATGGTGTCCCACTTGAGACGAAAATATTGCGATCCCTCCAGGTCCCATCCGTAGATCTGAGTGTTGCCACCCAGAAAACCACCCGCAACAAAAGGCGCAAGGGTGATGCGTTGCCCAGTCCGCGTGAGCAACGCATTGTCGCGCCGGTCGAACACGACGCTGCTTATGATCTTGCTTTCGGTAAACGAACCCTCCTGTGACTTAATGAACGCGGAGGCCCCGGAGGACACATCAAAAATATCGATGTCCTGGAGCTGATAACCCAGGCTCACGTAAATAAAGGAAGTAATGGGTTTGCGCAGATCGATTGTGAACCCATAATTGCGTTGGTTGTATTCGACGCTCAAGTAATCTGCCTCCGTGTAAAAAAGCTGGCCGCTCAACGACAACCTTCGATCGAGGAAATACGGCTCAGTCACGTTAAGAAGAAAATCCTTGCGCTGGGTGCCGTACTGGACGCGCAACCGGAATTTCTGGCCGCCGCCGGTAAAGGTGGGCCAGTTGAACAAATCGAAATTGCCTTGCGTCAGTTCCGCGAATCCAACCAATTGATCAATCGTGCTGAAACCCGCCCCAAAACTGAACGAGCCGGTGCGCTTCTCTTGCACCAAAATTGTGAGGTCTTTCCGGCCGGGGACATCCGTCTCTTCGGGGTAAGTTTCCACTTTGGAAAAATACCCGAGATTCTCCAGACGCTTCTTAGTCAGGTCTGCTCGAACGGTGTTGAAGACATCTCCCGGCGCAACGAGAACTTCCCGGCGGATGACCTTATCCTTCGTGCGCGTGTTACCAGCAATAGTGACTCGATTCACAAACGAGCGTTCGCCTTCCTCAATCTTATAATGCACATCCACAAGGGCAGGACCGGCTGGCGTGCTTTCCGGGGTAATCACAAGATCGACGTAACCGCCGCTGCCGTAAGCATCGGCCACCGCTTTTGCATCGTCGTGCAACTGTTTCGGCGAATAAACGCTGCCCTCCTTCATTTTTAACAGTGCACGGATACTTTCTTCCTTCGCCACTTTCTCTCCCGAAACGGTGACCTTGCCTACGTGATACTGTGGACCTTCCGCAATCACGATCGTGATAGTGAGCGTGCCCTTGGTGTTCCGTTCTCGGCGCACATCTTTAATTTCCACATCAATGAAGCCATGGTTCTGATACCACTCACGGATGCTATCCAGATCCTGTTGCAACTGCGCCTCGTCGAGCCGGCCCGATTTATCAATAAACGAAACGATCGTTTTGCGCTTCGTTTTCATCTCCTTGCGCAACCGCCAGTCGCTGAAATGTAGGTTGCCCTCGAAACGGATTTGGCTCACCGCGCCTTTCGCTCCTTCGTTGACGGTGAAAACGACCCGCGCAGTCCCGCGCCGCTCGTCAATCGGATCGACACGGAACTGCACGTTGACATCGGTAAAGCCGTGCGCCTGATAAACTTCGATTATTTTTTGGCGCGCTTCCTCCAATTGCTCTTCTTTGATCGGCTGGTTGAGTCGCAATTTGATTTCCTTGCGCAGCCTCTTCGCTTTGATGCGTTCGGCTCCATCAATTACAATCTCGCGCACGATCGAACGCGTCTGCACCCGAACGATCACTTTGACGCCATCGCCTTCCGGCTCAGCAAAGATGCGGACGTTTAAAACGGCACCGCTCTTGTAAAGCGCCTCCACATCTTGCTCCACCATTGCGCTGCTGAATGGCTGGCCTACTTTCATCCGCATCTGCGCCAGAATCCGCTCCTTGCTCACCGTCTCCGGTCCTGTGTATTCCACTTCGATGGACCGGATGACAGGAGCACCCGGTGAAGCCTGCGGAGCTTGTGACCGGGCCGACGCCGCTCCGAGCAGTGCGCAAATGAATGCAACCCAAGTCGCAGACAGCGGGGGGCGCATCCATCCGGAAAATTCTTTCATAGGTTAAGAAGCGCAGTCCCGCGCAAACCGTTCCACGCGGACAGGCGGCTATATCGGAAAGAAGAGCCCAAACGTCAAGGCAAGATTTTTCGTGGTCACCAGTGATGCATCCATCGAGAGATTGGTCGCGGGTCTTAATTCAAAAGCTCGTACCAATTATTCCGTCGGCGCGGTTCGTAGCCGGCATCGCGAATAAGAGACTCGATCTGCTCAGCATTCAATCGGAACGTTGTCCCGGCGCTGCTTACCACATTTTCTTCCATCATCACGGAGCCGAAATCGTTCGCTCCGTATTTAAGCGCCACCTGGCCGATGCCGGGTCCCTGCGTCACCCACGAGCTTTGGACATTGTCGATGTTATCCAAAAAAATCCGGGCCAGCGCTTGCGTCCGCAAATATTCGGCCACGCCGGTGGGGTGCTTCACCTTCAAAACGGTGTGCTCATGCTGAAAGGTCCAGCAAATGAATGCGGTAAACCCGCCGCTCCGGTCCTGTTGTTCGCGGACGCGTCGCAGATGCTCGATCCGATCTTCAACCGTCTCCACATGGCCAAACATCATCGTGGCGCTCGATTTCAACCCCAGCTCGTGCGCCACCTGCATCACCTCCAACCATTGATCGCTGTTAATTTTTAACGGCGAAATTTTCTGCCGCACGCGATCAACCAGAATTTCGCCGCCACCGCCGGGAATCGACCCGAGGCCCGCATTTTTGAATTCGGAAATCACTTCCCGCAACGGCATCCGAAAAGTTTCTGCGAAATGCTGGAACTCCGGCGGACTGAATCCGTGGATATTGATGTGCGGATACTTCTTCCCGATGTGACGGAGGAGATCGATGTACCATGCGAACGGCAATTTCGGATGGTGCCCGCCCTGCATCAGAATTTGAACCCCGCCCGCCGCGGAAAGTTCGTCCAGTTTTTGATCGATCTGCTCAAAGCTCAGAACGTAATGATCTTCGTCGCGCTCGGTTCGATAAAATGCGCAGAATTTACAATAAACATTGCAAACATTCGTGTAATTGATGTTTCGATCGACAATGTAAGTAACGATCTCATTTCCCCTGCCGTTGTAGGACAGGCGTTTCGCTTGTCGGCGTCGTTCGTCCGCCAGCGCGGCAAGTTCTTGCAGCGGGAAGCGGTAGAGCTCTAAGACGTCCTCGCACGAAATTCGCTGACCCGCCAACACCTTTTCAATTAGCGCACCTCCATTTGGTAGCCCCATGTCAATCCAACCCTAAATGACTGCTGCGCATTCTGCACGTCTCTTTCTTTCTCGTATTCTTATTCGCCATCCTACCCTTTGCTCTTGCTCGAATCCGACTTGGCTCAGTTTTTTTGGTTGGCAGGCACCGCGCCTGCTCTACAAGCTTTCTTTCATGCCGAAAGATATCGCCATCATCGGTGCCGGCGTGTCTGGATTGACGTCCGGCATCGTTCTAGCCGAGCGAGGCTACCAGACAGCAATCTTTGCAAAAGAAGCGGGGCAGCAAACAACCTCCGGCGCAGCCGCGGCGGTTTGGTTCCCGTACGACGCGCAGCCGGCTGAAAAAGTGATCCCGTGGGCGCTGGAAACATACCAGGCGCTTGTCGATCTTTGCCGTGATCCATGCGCGGGCGTTTCCATGATCGAGCTGCGTCAATTTTCTCGGACAGGCGAAATTCAAATCCCCGCCTGGGCGCATTCGTTAGGCGCCCATGTCATCCCGAGCGAAGTCGAGGGATCTCACAAGTTATTCAAGAGTGGTTTCTCGCTCCGCGTTCCGCTCATGGACACAACGATTTACCTCGATTATCTGGCAAACCGATTTCAAAAAGCTGGCGGATCAATAACTGCCGATGCCCGCCTCGAAAAACTCGAAGACGCCCCCCCCGAATTCCATCTCCTGATCAACTGCGCCGGCATTGGTGCCCGCGAGCTCGTTCACGATGCCGATCTTGAGCCGCACCGCGGCCAAGTCGTCATTATTCCCAAGATTGAAAAACTCTCGAGCGCGATCGTTTGCGATGACGCACCGCTCATGTACGCAATCCCGCGCGCGAACGATTGCGTATTCGGCGGGACAAACGAAATCAGCGATAATCTCGCTGTCGATCCCGGCTCAACAGCGCGGATTCTCGAGGAATGCAGTCGGGTATTGGAGATCGAGAAACCGAATGTGCTTGCAGAGCGCGTCGGCCTGCGCCCCTTCCGAAGATCAGGCGTGCGGCTCGAACGCGATCGATTGCGCGATGGCCGCATCGTCATTCACAATTACGGCCATGGCGGCGCCGGCTTCACCCTTTCATGGGGCTCCGCGAGTGACGTTCTCGAGCTTGCGAGTTAGCTAAGCGGTTCGGCCCGTTGCTCAAAAACCTTAACTACGCGCTTCTTTTCGCCAGAATTGGAAGATTAATCGCGCGGACACATGAAATTGATCCAGCAGCAGTCATCGTCACTCGCAGCCAGTCGAGAGTGATCCACCGTCGTGGTTTGGCGTCCTTGCGCTCGATCGTGGTCTGGTTCAAGATGGAGATGTGGAAAAGCGTCATCTCATTCTCTTTGCTGTCGCAGCCTGCATTTTCCTCCATGCGCCGCTCGGCAGCGCCGCGTCCGGATGGCTGAACGATTACAAGAAAGCTCAGCAGGAGACCAAAGCGGGCAACAAACTGCTGCTGCTCGATTTCACCGGTTCCGATTGGTGCGGCTACTGCATCCAGCTGGACAAGGAAGTTTTCTCCCAACCGGATTTCAAAGAGTACGCGAGCAAAAATTTGATCCTTCTGGAACTGGATTTCCCGCGGCCCGGCGGCTCTCGTTGGCAGGCGCAAGCCGCCGCATTAAAGAAGCAAAACCAGGATCTTGCGCAGCAATACCAGGTGCAAGGATTTCCCACCCTCATCGTTCTCGATGGCGATGGGCAGAAACTTTGGGAGTTCGAAGGCTACTTTCCAGGCGGCACAGAAGCGCTTATCACGAAATTGGAGAAATTGCGTAAAGGCTAAGCAAATGGGCTTTTTCCGCGGGACGGCGAAAACTCGTTCGAATTTTCACTCCGTGCCGCGCCTTGCGTAGCTGGCGACCTCTGCTAGATACACGCATTTTAATCCACCGCTTTCGCGCTGATGTTTTTTTTCCGTTTACTATTCCTTTGCTTTGTCGGGCTCATCGCGACGCTTGCTCTTGGAACCGAGAAGGAAATCCCGCTGCGAACTTCAGAAAAGAGCGAGCGTAATGCTGCGACGGAACAGAGCATCACGTTCAGTTCAGTTCACGTGGATGGTCCTTACATCGCGATGACTTTTGACGACGGCCCAAGCGCAACCCTTACCCCGAAATTGCTGGATCTACTCGCAGCCCGTCACATTAAGGCAACCTTCTTCGTAATTGGAGAGAATGTCGCGGAGCATCCCGAGATTGTGGCTCGCGCTGCGCGAGAAGGCCATGAGATTGGCAATCATAGTTGGTCGCATCCGAATTTTGCGAAGATGTCGGAGGACCGCGTGCACCAGCAGTTGTGGCGAACGGACGACGCAATTAGAAACGCCACCGGCAAGCGCCCCACTTTGATGCGGCCGCCCTACGGCTCGATCACGGCACGGGAGAAACGTTGGATCCACGATGAATTGGGCTACGACATCATTCTTTGGGACGTCGATCCCTATGACTGGAAACGGCCCGGCCCGGCCGTGGTTCGCAACCGCATTTTGAAAGAGACTCAGCCCGGCTCAATCGTGTTGTCGCACGACATTCATCCAGGAACAATCGAAGCGATGCCTTCTACTCTCGACGCCCTTGCAGCAAAGGGATTCAAGTTCGTGACAGTATCGGAAGTGATTCGAATGGCCGTACCTCAACGCCCGTCGGCGTCGCCACAGCCTGAGGCAACGGCAAGCGTTCCAGCCACAGTCGCCTCGCCGTCACCATCAGCGACTCCTTCTCGGACCTCTGCGCCACGCGATTAAGGAGTCTGAAATCCGAACCGACTACTTCTTCGCCGCGGCGGTTTGTTTGGCCAATTGCTGCTCAAGCTGGCGATGCGCAGTGACGAAATGGTTGTTATCGCCATAGTTTCGCCATGGCCCTGGAGGCACTTCACGCCATTCCACAAATTGCCAATCAGTCACATCGGTTGGCGCTAGCCCGAGATAATCGCGCACCGCTGGCGAAACGTCCAGCCCAGCGCCCTGCCGCTCGTTTCCAAAAACGTACTGAAAATGGTCTGTGCGAAACGGGCCGCAATCCTCCCATTGCGCGTAACAAGTGCGATTGCCTTTCCGAATGGCGACCCAGCGATGCTGGCAAACCGACTGACCCGGCCCTGTATACGCTTGTTTAAACCACGGAATGATCAGCGCCGCCTCTGGCTTAAATTGCCCATGCGTGACATCGTTGTAGGGCAGCGCGCAGTAGAATGGATTTAGGTGGGGAATAAACGCCACCGGGATATAGTTGCGCCGCGCCGATGGATCGGGGCTGTCAAAGCCGCCATAACTCCCTGTCCAATTTGCGTCCCAGGAACTCCTGAAATTGGGCACAGGATTGTTGCCGCTCGCTTGTTCGCCAACCCAAAACACCGTGGTCACTACCTTGGTCTTCCATGGATAACGCGGTGTGATCGGCCGAGAACTCGTCGGCACGAAAACTTGCGGCTCCACTTTGAGCAGCGCTTGCTCCCGCAGCTTCATGGCATACTTGGCAAAATCCGCCGCCGTTGCGTACGGCGACGTGGATTGTTCGTCGGCTTTCGCCGCGCCCGCCATTCCCAGGGTGAGACAAAACGCTAAAAGCCTCTTCATGCGCAGATAATCGCCGTCCCCCTTATCCGATCACCGGCAATTAGGCAAGATTTTTTTTGGGGGCCCAATATTCCCGGCCTCCCCAATTCAATTGCGCCTGACCAACGTATCCTGCCTGAATTCGCGATCATCGGCTTGCGGATAATCCAGCGTGTAATGCAGACCGCGACTTTCTTTCCTGCTCAACGCCGAATCGACAATCAACGCTGCCACCGTCGCGAGATTCCGCAGTTCCAACAAATCCACGGAGACTTTGAAATTCCAATAGAATTCACGGATTTCGCGCTGGAGATTCCGGAGCCGGGCGCTAGCACGCTGCAGCCGCTTATCCGTGCGCACAATTCCCACATAATCCCACATCAGCCGCCTGATCTCGTCCCAATTATGATAGATCACCACCATTTCATCGACGTCCTGCACATTTCCCGATTTCCACTCGGGCAAAGGAATTTTCCGCTTTGAAGTTGATTCCACATGCACAGCGGTCGCGGCGGCCCGATGCGACATCACCAAGCCTTCGAGTAGCGAGTTGCTCGCGAGACGATTCGCTCCGTGCAAGCCGGTACAGGCCACTTCACCAATGGCGTAAAGCCCGGGTAAACTCGTCGCGCCATTCACATCCGTCTTGATTCCGCCGCATTGATAATGCGCCGCTGGCACGACCGGTATCGGTTGCTTGGACATGTCGATCCCAAATCGCAGGCAGGTCTGATAAATGTGTGGGAAGCGCTCCCGAAGAAATTCCGGGGATCTGTGCGTGATATCCAGAAACGCGCATTTTGCACCCGACCGCTTCATTTCGGAATCGATCGCACGCGCCACGATGTCGCGCGGAGCGAGCGAGCCCCGGGCGTCGTAGCGTTTCATAAAATCTTCACCGCGATCATTGCGCAAAATTCCGCCTTCACCGCGCACTGCTTCCGAGATGAGGAACGATTTGGCCTGAGGGTGGAAGAGACAAGTCGGATGAAATTGGATGAATTCCATGTTGGCGATCTCAACGCCTGCTCGCCACGCCATAGCCACACCGTCCCCCGTCGCGATATCGGGATTGGTCGTGTACAAATAAACCTTGCCGCAACCGCCAGTCGCGAGCACGATTCGATCCGCGCGAATCGTTTCAACTTTTCCGGCCGTTTCATCCAAAACGTAGGCGCCAAGGCAGCGATCTTCTGTGGCAAACCCGAGCTTGGCCGCCGTGATCAGATCAACCGCCATGTGATTTTCCAGTAGCTCGACCCGCGATTGCCGGTCGAGTTCACGCAGCAAAGTTTCCTCGACCTCTTTGCCGGTCACGTCGCGCACATGCAAAACGCGACGCTTCGAGTGACCGCCCTCCTTGCCCAGATCAAGCTCGCGATGCCCTGAGACTTCGCGTTCATCGAATTGCAACCCGAGCGCGATCAATTCGCGAATACGGTCCGGACCTTCGGTGACAATTGTGCGGACGACCGCCTCATCGCAAAGGCCCGCACCCGCCTCGAGGGTATCGCGCACATGCAGCTCAAACGAATCTTCGTCGCTCGTCACGCACGCGATTCCACCTTGCGCCCGCGCCGTGTTTGTGTCAGAACCCTTGCGTTTTGTGACTACGGCAACCGACCCATGCTTCGCCGCTTTCAGCGCAAAAGTCAGACCGGCTATGCCGCTGCCAATCACCACGAAATCGTAATCCCTCATCGCAGCCGAATGTTGTCGATCAAGCGAGTTTTGCCGAAGAAAACTGCAACCGCGAGCAGCGAATTTGGCCTAACAACCTCGAGCGGCTGCAAGCTTTCTGTGTCTACAAGTTCAACATAATCGATCCGCGCCAACGGCGCTTCGCCAATCGTCTTTCGTACAAGAGCGACAAGTTCTCGCACGGATGTTTTTCCGGCATTGGCTGCCGCGAGTAGTGATTTGTGCAAAACGGCTGCCTGTTTTCGCTCGTCGGAACTCAAATATTGATTGCGCGAGCTACACGCCAGCCCATCGGCTTCACGCACCGTCGGCACCGCGATGATGTCGATCTTAAAATTGAGGTCGCGCACCATGCGGCGAACAATCGCCAACTGCTGAAAATCTTTCTCGCCAAACACCGCCGCGTCAGGCGCAAGAACATTGAACAACTTCGCGACAACTGTGCAAACCCCGCAGAAATGTCCGGGACGCAACTTGCCCTCCAGCGTCTTCGAAAGTGACGATTCTTCGACGAACACCGAGCGATCGTCGGCATACATTTCCGCGAGACTTGGCCGGAACAAGAGATCGACACCGGTATTTCGACAAAATTCTTCGTCAGCTTTTTCCGGGCGCGGGTATCGCTCGTAATCGCTGCCGGGTTCAAACTGGAGCGGATTCACAAAAATGCTCACCGCCACTTCACCGTTGCGGCCAGCATGCTCACTCGCAACCCGAATCAATTCACCGTGCGCCTTGTGCAGCGCTCCCATGGTCGGAACGAGCATGCGAGGCTGGTGTTTTACTTGCGACTGGGCCCCGGCAACCGTGGTGAGAACTTTCACGCTACAAGCATTCCTTACTTGCCTGCAATGCGCGAATCACGAAGTGTATCTCGCTCGCCCGAATGCCAAATAGAAAGTTGCTCCGGGACACCGACTTCGACAAAAAACCAATCGCCGCAATCCAAACGTCCGATCAAGCGTTCTACTGTTCTGGAGGCGCCTAGGCAGCACGCCATTGGCTGCGGCGCGTATAGAAATACAACCCCAGGCACAAATCGTAGGTGGCACAAAAGACGCCGTAAGCCAACGGAATCGCAGTTACTTTCCCTTCCGAAAACGTCTCTTCCGCCATGAGCATGCAGTTCATGAAGGACATCCCAAATTCCATGCAATGGGTACCCAATTATGAGAGCAATCGGTACTCGCACACCGACAAGCCCTATAACAGTGAACGCAACTACCGCTTCTGATTCCAATCGCCACACTCTATCGCTTCCGAAGTAGGCAGTGAACGCTAGATAAAATCAAGCAATCGCGATGAGAAACAAAGCGAAGACGATTTGTTCGAGTTTTGGAGTAAGGAGTGCCTTCGATATGTAAATTGAGCCAGCGGCAGACAGGACTCCAATGCCGAAGTAGAGCGTCATAATCACTATCAATCCGACGGTAGATGCTGACAACGCCATACCTCCTGTCTCAGTGTAGCAGCAAGCAATGATCGGCTAATGGTGTTGGGCAGCCTCCCGGAATCAATGCGTCTTCTCAGCCCTTGGGCGTAATCTTGCCGGTAAATGATTGAGCCAGGATCTTGCCGTCCCGCACGACGAACGTGTCCGTGCCCAATTCGTACACGTTGTCGGCAGTCTCTGCGATCCACAGAATGTAAGCATAGTCGTCCTCGACGAGCTGTTGCTTCATACTGAACGTTGCGCCAGGTTTTCCAAACTCCGCAACCATCGCCTCAAACAACAGCCTGATCGCGTCAGCTCCCCTGAGCGGTCCGTCCGCCGTGAACAGGACGGCGCTCGGTGCGTAATCAGACAGGATGCCCTCAAGGTCGTCCTCACGAAAACACTTTAAGTGGTGATCTAGAACGTCTTTTGTCGAAGCCATTTCTCGGTCCTCATGTTTTGGCTCTAGTTGTTCACTTCAGCCGTCACGACGTCTGCTGGGTTTCAGATGTCCTTCCTCCGGCCAACGAGATATCCGCGGAATCTTTCCGTAATGTTTTGCGGAATAGTTCCGTTTTAATCCGCTTGCCTCCCTCGCGATCGCCGATAAGAGCGGAATCATGCAGGTCCTTTTAACGGCGAAGCCCGGCAGGAGCAAGGTAATAACAGCTGCTTGATCATTGCGTGACCGATGCGAAACAAAGCACTCACCACTGTTTGAAATCACCAGCGTGCTCGTGCGTCTCGGTCACATTTCCCGTTTAATCGTAAACGCGAATTACGAAATTCATCCGGCCGACACGCACTCCAAATCAAATGAAGAGGATAAACATACCAGTGACCATCAGAGCCAGCATCCAGAACAAATCCATGTTGAACCAGGCGCGGCGCAATATGCCAACACCGACTTTTTCGTAAACCAGCATTGCCAAAAGACCAGTTACCAGAAGATAGCCGCAGGTATGCACCACCACTGAAACCGCTAGCAAGGAAGGCGAGCTGAAACTGTCGAATCCGAAACCGCACGTCGAATGCATGTGTGAGTCCATTGGACGTGTCCCTGGTGCAAGAGGCGACGGGGCTGGTCTAAGAAATAACGGAATCAGCATTAACCCGGCCCCGTGCGCCGATGCCATGATGAACGACCAAAGAGTCAAATCGCCAAAACCAACCCGCATCCCTACCCAGTTCGGGTGACGGGAGCGAATGAGGCGATACAATCCAAAAGCAAATAGAATCGCTGCGGCGGCAATTTTTAGAGCTCGGTGCGGCAGGCTAATTCGGACCAGAAGAACCGCGGCAACGATGACCCCAATGGAGAGCGCGTGCCCTAGGGCGATTGGCGGCAGCGCGCGGAGCACTGCTGCGCGCTTCTGTTCCTGCAATCCGAGCGCCACAGCAAACAACCATCCCATGGCAGGATTGATCCCATGAAAAACGCCCAGCCCAAAGACCGCCAGCCACGGCCAGAGCCCCCTCACGGAAAACAAAAGGAATCGCTCGAGGAATCGCCTCCTTCGAGGCGAACTTGATGAACTCGGTAATCGCTGCTTTCCACGAAAAAGTTTTGGTCAAATGTAATCCCACCGTTGCGACCGGCATCAAGCTTGACCATCCAACTGCCCACGCCGTCGGGATAGAACTGTTCGTCCCACGCCGCGTAAAGTGAGTTCGTGAAATAGACCCGTTTGCCATCGCGGCTCACTTCCACCATTTGCGGTCCGCCGGCCAGCGGCTGATTGGGGTTCTTTGGGTGTGGCGTGCGATTGACGATCCCGCCGATGCGCACCGAGCCAGTCTTCTTCGGATTGAACGGATCCGACACGTCGTACTGCAAGAACTGACCTGTTCCCCAGCAGGAGACGTACAAGAATTTGTCATCGAGCGACATATCAATGTCTGTCACTAGTGGCGGTACTGCTTTAAAATCCCTGAGCAACGGCGGCAGCTTCGCTGGATCCGCGGGTTCAGCCGGAATTTCGATCACTTTCTTCAAATCCCACGCACCGTTGTTGCGATGCCAGAGCCAGACTGATGCAGACAGATCCTTGAGCGAAACAACGACGCAGGCGAAGCCGTAGGCTTTGGTAGGGTTGTGCGCGGGACGCATCTCGAGGACCATTTGTTGCTCTTTGCCCAAATCCAGCGCTTGGATATGGCGGCGGCGGCGCAGGTCCCAGACGTGCATTTGATGGCCATATTTGCTACCGAGGAGAAGGTCCGGCTGAAGTCCGCTCTCGATCATGTTCGGGGTACCCCATTCGCTGGTGAGCAGCGTGTCGAATCCCAAATGCCACCAGAAATCATACTGAAGAAACTGGGGTCCCCGGTCCATCTCCCACTGGCCTAAGATGTCGAATGTCTCGCAATCGAGCATGAAGATGCCGCCCGGGCCGTCGCCATTCGGCGCTCCGAGCGCGCTCACGTAAATGCCTTCCGGCCCGCAGTGAATCGTGTGTGGACGCGAGTAATTGGCGCGCGCAAAAACTTCTTCCGGTTCGATCACTTTAACGACCTTCGGTTTTCGCGGGTCGGGCTTTGTGTCAATGATATGCAGGCGCGACGAGCGCAGCCCAGGCACAACGAGATAACGCCGCTCGACATGCGGGTGTGGCGCATACGGGCAAAGGGCTGAACTGCAAGCATTCCAACCGAAATGGTGCAGCTCATCACCGAACTTCGGCAACGTCACTTGGCCCACACGATTGCCGTAGGTGCGCGACCCGGGATCGACATCCACAACTAGTATCGCGTCGTTAAGCTTGCTGCCGGGCGGGTTAAGCGCCGCCACGAATGCATGCTTTTCTGGAGGGGCCTGCATGGCCAGCCGCGGCGACGGGTAAAACGTCGGGTCGGGTCTCAAGAGCGGCATAAAATACGTATCTCCTTAGCTCGTTAATTTCAGTATGCTTTCACCGGCAAAACCTCAAGCGATTTTTGGCCCTATTCCGCACCGAAGACAGCGTCGGTGTAACTCTAATGTCATTCGAGCCAAATTGCTTGCCGGGCGAAACGAAACTTTTTGTAGCCAAAATTTTGCCAGCCAGCGCGCGCCGCGAGAGCGCGCATTTCGGAAAATGAAAATGCGCGCTCGGCGGAAAGACGTGCATCGTAGCGCGTCATTGGTTCGCGAAAAATCAGCGCCGTTAAAAGATAAACGCCAGCCTTAAGCAGAAATCCCCGGCGCAAATCCGACACGAGAACAAATTTTTGGGATAACTTGCGACATCGGCACAAGAGGCGCACAGCGTCTTCATTGCTAAAGTGATGCAGTGTGAGCGTGCAAAGCACGATGTCGTATGGCGCGACAGGATCCCATCCGAGAATGTCGGCTTCGCGGTAGAAAATTTCGGAGTAACCGGTGCTCAATTTCCTGGCGATTTCCAGCGTGGCAGATTGTCGATCTACCGCGTCGATCTCGACGTGCGCGCCAATCCTTCGCGCAAAATCGACAATCAATCGCGGAATGTCTCCCGAACCAGTGGCGAGATCGACGATCCGCATCGACGCGCCAGGCTTGATCCAGCGCTGTGCAAAGTGGCGGACGAGGCGATGACTGCCGAACCAGCGATTGAGCTGACGGATACGCTTCAGATCGTTCTCCAGCTCAACTGAGACCGGCTGTGGCCGATCCATCATTTCCAAAACAGATGGATCGAAGCTTCTCTTCATTCTGGGAGCTGCCGCCGCATTTTCGGCAATCAGAGATCGCCGCTACAACCCCAGAAATTTCTGCCACGAATCGGGCAACTGTGCGGTTTCGATTTCGCTCGCGATCCGGCCTTCGAATTCCGGCTGGAAAGTCGTGCTCGTTCCGTAAACCATGATCACATCCTCCGAGCCCTCTGACCGGATTGCGTGGGCCACGCCGGGTGGAATCACGATGCCAACATTGTTGCTGCTGCGATGATCATCGCCATCCACAAAAAAACGCATGATGCGTCTTGGAAAACCGGCGCGAATATCACACAGAATCACCTCCGCCCGGCCCTGAAGAAAAAACATCACGTCCCATTGCTCGTCGTCGTACCGGCGTAACGAATAATTCGCAGGTTCATCGACAAACAAACGGCGTAGCCAATCTGCCGCAGTCACATTTCCGGGAATGCTGGGGGGATGCACGTGGAGACCTTTTGCGCTGTGTGCAAGCATACGCGCGCCCGACCATTGCTTTGGCCACAAGCCGATCTGCGCGAGAATGCCGTCGTCCCGCCGGGCGAACTCGCCAAATGATCCACGGTGCCGCTGTGGATGAATTTTTCTGGGAAAAATTTCCACTCCAGGGATCCAGGCCCCTTTTACTTCGTGCTCATTACGATTCGCAGCAGCAAGCTGGCCCGCATCGACCCCTCGCATTGAAAGCTCCTGTGCGAGAGATTGCGTGGCATAATTGCGACTGCTCAACGCTTTTCGTGCATCTGCATCGACGCCTTGCCAAAGATCCATACCGTGCTTGCTCATTTCAATCCAGACGATGGTTCATTTGCCTAACGAGAAATCGGCGCGTTCGCGAGAAAAATTCGGGTTATAGTAAGGATCTTGCGCTAAAGCGTCAGACCAGCGCTGGCGCATAGCCGCCTCGGCGCTGATGTCGATCTTGTCGCGTATTGACGCCTCCCAGTAAAGTTTTGCAAACGGAGTGTAAACAATTAGATAACCCGCTTGCCGCATTTTCAGGCAAAGATCGACATCGGCAAGCGATTCCGGCAGGCTTTCGTCGAACCCGCCAACCTCCCGCAGAACTTCCCGGCGCGTCAACAAGCATGCGCCCGAAACCGCGCTACAGTTACGCGATATCTGCAACTGGCGATTCGCGCCGGGATGTTCCGCAGGAAAGCCGCGAAAAGCCGGCTGTGCAATTCCATTGACGCCAAGAATGATTCCGGCGTGTTCGATTGTGCCGTTCAAATTCAATAATCGCGCACCGACTGCGCCAATTTCCGGCCGCTGGATATGCTCAGCCATGATCGTCAGCCAGTCGTTTTCCATCACTTCGATGTTGTCATCCAAGAAAAGAAGCCATGGACTGTCAGTTTGCTCGACCACGAAATTCTTGACTCCGGGGATATTGAATGCGCCTGAAAAACGCAGCAAGCGATGTGGAAAACGTGAGAAACAAGTGGTGGACTCAGGTGATTTGTCGTCGCCGTTGACGATAACAATCTCGTAATTCGGATAGCTCGTTTTCCTCATCAGACTTTCGACGCACCGTTCGAGCGACTCCGGGCCGTGGCAGCTCGGAACGATCACTGAAATCTCCCTCGCTTCCAATAGCTCGCGCCTGACACAGAAGGCGTGCGTCCGCCAATCTACCGCGACGTGGGCGTGTTCGCCGCGACGCTTCAAGTGATCTTCAATCGCGCGCCGCGAGGCGTCTAGTTGCCCAGGCTTTTGTCGAACGCCGATCGCGCTGGAGTCTTCGCTTCGCCGCCAATGATACAACACCCGCGGAATATGGTAAATCCGACTGGTCTGCTCGACGATCCGGAAAAACAGATCGTAATCCTGCGCGCTGTCGAATTCTGAGCGAAAGCCGCCGATTCTCTGAGCGATTTCCCACCGCACCGCGGTCAAATGACCGACGTAGTTGTAGGAGAGAAAAAAATCGGGCGACCAGTCAGGCTTAAACAGAGGCGCCTCAAAACCATTTTCGCCCAATTTGTCTTCGTCCGAGTAAATCAGATCGACATCGGCATGCGTCCGCAGAAGCTTCACAACTTGGAAAAGAGCATCCGGCTCGAGAATATCATCATGATCGAGAAAAACGATCCACTCGCCGCTGGCGAGGGCCAGTCCTCGGTTCAATGCTGCGGCGATGCCTTGGTGGCTCTCAAGCGTTGCGAGACGGATCCGTCGATCCCGCATGCCCAACGCGGGCAAAGCCCGCAGGAGGTCGGCAGCGGTCGATCCATCGTCGATCAGCACGAGCTCCCAATTTTCGTAAACTTGCGCGAGCACTGATTCGACCGCTTCCTCAATTCGCGGCACGGGCGTATCGAAAACGGGAGTGATTATGCTGATGAGCGGCGACAACCCAAACGTGCGCGCCTCGTACCGCATTCGATCGAGATCATCCGTGTTCGCGCGGTGTTGCTCGAACCATCGCTGATATTCAGTTAGATCTTCCCGACGCTTCGCGGCACACGGACGCAATTTCTTCCAGACTGCTTTCACCAGCTTCTCTGGAAGACGATATGGCATGAGCAATAGCTGACCGATCCTGCGCTCCGGAGATTTGCGAAGCGCCTGTCTTTGTTCCCTCAGTAATTTTAGCTCGCGGCGGTATTGCTTCAGTTTGAGGAGTTTTTCTTCAACGGTTGCAATGTGCCGATGGGCCGCTTCCAGTTCGGACGTGCGCGCGCGCAAGGCTCGCTGCAAATCGGTCAGCGGCCTGTTGAGTCTTGCGAATGCAGTCTCTACCACTGAAACAACCTCATTGGCCGACCCGCTGGGCTGCCGCCGGAGGCGGATGGTCCCCGGGTCGATCTCTCTAAGATCACATATGTAATCAGGCAGAAATCCAAGGCGTCCAAACAATTTCACAAGTTGCGGACGACGTTTGGCAACGTCGGCGCCAGCGCTGGGAATCAGCACAATCTCACTCGCGCAGCGCGAAAGTTCTTCGGCCATCCGATCGTCGTCGCTTTCCTGTCCGGAATAAAACCAGAGCGCGATCTGAAAATGTGCTCCGCTGCAGCCCCGGGGAAACTTTCGCTCCAAATCGGAATACGACTTGCAAACGACGGCTTCTCTTCCTAACGCGGCAAACTGCTGTTGCAATTCTGCAGAAGCACCTCCGACGATTAGATATCGGTCACGCTCGAACGTTCCCGAGACGAGCTGCGCAAAATCAGGGCGGAAAGAATGCAAAGGCGATCGAAACACCGCACACATTATATCGGTTGAAGCACGGCTGAGGCAAATTTACCCTGCCACACCGTCCCCTGCCGACTCTGCATGCTCGATTTTGTTGTTTATCTTCTTTATCGCGCGGGATCGGCGGTTGCCAACGCGCTCCCGCTGCGCTTGCTCTTTGTCGTCGGACAATTTCTTGGCCTTTGCGCCTGGATCATTCTTGGAAAATATCGTCGCCTGGCACAGCGCAATACTGCCATTGCTTTCGGCGATGAAAAATCGCCCGGCCAATTGCGCCGCCTTGTGCGTCGTCATTTTCAACGCCTGGGCGCGAATCTCTTATGCAGCGTCAAGCTCACTCAAATGTCGCCAGAGAAAATCCTGCGTCGCGTCACAGTCGAAAACATCGAAGCGATGGATAGCCGATTTCGGGCCGGCGTTCCGGTCGTTTTGGTGTTAAGCCATCTCGGAATTTGGGAGTTGTTTGCCCAGTTGATGCCCAAGTTCGTCGGTTACGTGCGAAACGCCAGCGTGTACCAAAAGCTTGGCAATCGCTTCATCGACGCGCATGTGCGGCGCACCCGTAGTCGCACCGGCCTTGAACTCTTTGATCGCAAAGACGGTTTTCAACCCGTGATCGAACTGCTCCGATCCGGCGGTGGCGTAGGTGTTTTGTGCGACCAACACGCGGGCGACCACGGAGTGTGGGCACCATTTTTTGGAAGACTGGCGTCCACTTCGCCGCTTGCTTCTTTGCTTGCCAGACGCACTAGCGCAGCGCTCGTCGCTGCCGGGGTTTATACGGATGGCCGCGCTCGATGGCGCATCGTGTTCCTCGAGCGCTTTGATACCGCCGATTCCTCCGTCGATGCGCTCACTTCAAGAATAAATGAAATCATCGAACAACAAATCCGGCGAGCGCCGGAGGATTGGTTTTGGGTGCATAACCGGTGGAAAACGCCCCGGCCGCATTTTCTCCTGTCGCAATACAAACGCGGTGTTTACCTGCCAGACGGCGTTTCGCCGGACCTGAAGCCATTTCGAATTCTCATTCGCTCAGGCAATTGGCTGGGGGACGCCGTGATGAGCACGCCTGCCGTGCGCGCGATCAAAAGTGGGCGCCCCGATGCACACATCACTATAGCTGCACCATCGAAAATTGCGCCGATGTGGAAACTGGTTCCAGAGGTGGACGCGACTATTACTTTTCCGAACAACTTCCTTTTTGCCGCTAGTCGTTTGATCCGCAGGCAACCAAGTTTTGACGCGGCGATCCTTTTCCCAAACTCGTTGCGCGCCGCACTTGAAGCCTACCTCGGCGGCATCCGGCGCCGGGTTGGTTACCGCGGTCATTCGCGGCAATGGCTGTTAAACCAACTAGTGCGCGAACGAGAAAAACCGGGACACCTCGAACACCAGAGCAATCGTTATTTGCGAATTGCGCGCTCATGCGGGGCAGAAATGCCAAACGTCAAACATCAAGCGTCCAAAATCCGAATTCCGAATTCTGATCAACCATCAACTATCACCGATGGACCGCCCAAGATTGGTCTTTGCGCCGGCGCGGAGTACGGCCCGGCCAAACGCTGGTTGCCAGAGCGTTTCGCTGAAGTGGCCGCGGCTGTGGCTGCCAAATTACAGGTGCAATGGATTCTTCTTGGAATCGCCCAGGACGCACCAATCGGCGAGCAAATTTCCAGAGCTCTAGGCGATCACTGCATCAACCGGATCGGCCAGACCACGCTCGACCAACTCATTGACGAGTTGCGCGAGTGCTGTTTGTTGCTGACGAACGACACCGGCACGATGCATCTAGCTGCCTTGCTTGGTGTGCCGGTGGTCGCGATTTTTGGCTCGACCGAGCCCCTTCTAACTGGGCCGATGGGGAACGATCACGTCATCCTGCGGCGTCACGTCGAGTGCAGCCCCTGTTTCTTGCGCCATTGCCCGATCGACTTTCGCTGCATGAAAGCGATCAACGCGCAAGAGGTGACTGACGCGGTTATGTCGATCTTACAAAAATCGAGGCCGCAATCTGACGCTACAGTTTGACCGGGGAAGCGTGCAGCCAACTCGTCAGGCGAAGCGACTCACGCCGAAGCGCATCTAACTTCAGCGACCGGCGGCAAGCAATTCTGGGGTTGGCGGGACAAGGCGTAACTGTTGGAACAATCCGAGCGCCTCCACCATTACCCAATCTTCCACAATGCGGCCATTCTCCACGCGGTGTTGGGCGACCGTCCGAATTGTAGTCTCACGATTCGTCGGCAGCACCCCTTGCCAGACACCACGATGTGTACCACGCATTGTCACCCATGAGGCTACATTCGGTCCCAACGCGGTCTGCAGATCTGTCGTGACACTGATATCTGGAAACGCCTTCAGCCAGCCAGCAATATGATCACGCAACGCGGCCGGCCCTCGAGGTAGTGACTCGACCGAGCCTCGCACCGATCGCAGTTGGTGAGTCACGCAGTTTGGATGGACAAGTTCGTCGAGAAGCTCTAACCGCCGCCCATTCCAAACCTCCTGGAAAAATCTGCGAACGACTTCAAGCGGATCCATTTCCAATTCCCAACGCCTTTCTTCACATTAGCGAAGATCGACATTGTAAACAAAGCGGCTGCAGAATGGGACAGCCGCTTTGAGCGAAGAGCGATTCTGCCGACGGTCATAGACCACCGCTACAGCTTACGATGACTTGTATTTAACCGAGCAGCCGTAGGGTTTGGTCTGTGGAGTTGTGACGGGTTTGCCCGCCAGGGATTCGTCTAGCGCAGCTTTGACGTAGTTGGTCGAGTTTGGAATATCGGCCGGATTCGGCGTCGCTTTACTGTCGATCGCGCCTTCGTAGGCAATTTTTCCTTCCGGGCTTACCACGACCATGTTTGGCGTGTTCTTCGCGCCGTACGCGCGACCTGCTTTGCCTTCAGAATCGAGCAGCAACGCGGTCTGATGCGTTTTCCAAGATTCGGCGATCTTCTGCGCCTGTTCCGGAGTGATGTTACCCTCAGTGCCGGGCGCGTTGGAATCGATAGTCAGCCAGACAACGCCTTTCCCGGTGTATTGTTGCTGTAGTTTTTGCATGTTGCCGCTTCCATAGTGCTTCTTTACAAACGGGCACTCCGGGTTGAACCATTCGAGCACGACGTATTTGCCTTTATATTGCGAAAGCGAATGCGTCTTGCCGCTCGCATCGGTCAGCGAAAAATCCGGAGCTGCACTGCCAACCGGCGGCGGATCAAAGGCAAAAACCGCAGTAGCCATGAGTGCCGTAATAATGGTCAGGATCGTTTTCGTTTTCATAGAATGGAACATAGGCTCTCAGCGTGCGCGGTAAACTGGCATTTTTCCCGCTTCAAGATTCATTCCGAAATCTCTCGGCGAGACTGCGAAGATCGTTGAGGAAATTGCGGTTCATCAGTTCGACAAGTTGTGTCTCATGCTCCGGCGCGATCTCAAATCTGGATAACCACTCGACGTAAGAGCGGTCGCCGTCGGTGATCGGCAAAACTCTCAGCGTAGTGCGATGGTTCCGAACGGGAACTGGCGAGCTGACAAACGTGTACGAATAGAAATGCTTAGCATCTGAAAGCGCAACGAGCACCTCGCGAAGCACCTCCCCGTTTGTCTGAGTCAAAACGCGAACGCATCCAACGCGGGTTGGATCGCCTCCGTCTTCGATCAGGCTTGATTTCACAAACGGCAGCCAATCGGCAGCTGCATCAGATCGCCGGATCACCGGCCAGACTTTTTCCGCCGGCGCGTCCACAACGCCGCTCACAAAAACCCGTAGCATTTTAGATTATTGCGAAGCAACCGCGCGCGATGTTGCTTCGAGTTTCTCCAGAATGATGCTCCTAGTGAGCAACTCCGGGAACACAATCGGCTTCTCGGATTTTCCTGGATAAAGCACATAGAGGGGGACGCCAGGCCGGCCAAATTGCTGTAATAATTTTGTGATCACTGGGTCGCCGTTGGTCCAATCTGCTTTCAATTTGACGATGGCGTGACGCTGAAACGCCTCACGCACCGCAGCGCTCTCGAGCACATTGGCCTCGTTAAATTTGCATGTGAGACACCATGCCGCCGTAAAATCCACAAAGACAGAATGGCCTTGCTCCAGTTCTGCTTGCAAGCGATCCGGCGTGAACACCTGCCAGTCTCCTCGAAGCCGCGAACCAACTGAGGCGAGAGTCGTTGACCGAAATTTGCCGCTGATGAAATAAATGCCACTCGCGAGCACGAGCACAAGCACAAGCACGACCGAAATGCGCCTCGTCGTCACGGATGCCGTCGGCGTGATGAACGCGCCTTTCATCCAGCACGCGATGCTGATCAGCAGCAAAAAGCAACTGGCCCAAATCGCTCCCTCCAGGCCGCGTTGCGCGCCGAGGACGTAAAGCAGAAAGAGTAGCGTCGCCAACAGCAGAAATCCCATGAATTGTTTCACATGCAGCATCCACGGGCCCGGCTTTGGCAGAAAGCGCAACCAGGCCGGTTGCGCGCTTAAAAGCAGATACGGAGCGCTCATGCCAGCAGCGATGGCAACGAACATCGACAGTATGATTGCCGGCGACTGCGAAAACGCGAAGCCGAGCGCGGTGCCCAGGAACGGCGCAGTGCACGGCGTCGCGAGCACAGTCGCGAATATGCCTTGGAAAAATGAGCCGAGATCGTCTTTGCGCTCGGTGGTTGAAAGCAAACCGCGTGTCATGCTTTGCGGCAACGAAATTTCGAACACACCAAAGAGATTCAGAGCGAACACGAGGACGATCACGCTCAGCGCAAGAACGAAATAAGCGTTAGTGAATTGAAATCCGCCCCAGGTGACTTCGCGCCCGGCACCTTTGAGCACAATCAGGAGCAGCGCAAGCGCGATGAACCACGCAAAAATGCCAGCGGCAAAAGCAATCCCGCTCCGCAAAATCTTTTGCCGGCTCTGGCCAGCATGCTGAATGAATCCAAAGATTTTGAGCGAGATGACCGGGAGGACACATGGCATCAGGTTCAAAATGATTCCCCCGAGAAAGCCAAAGAGCAGAAAAGTGAAAATCCCCCGCACGGGCGCCGCGCCAGCCGTCGAAACATTTGGCGGAGTGGCAATTTGCCATGCCGCGCGGTCGTCCTCATTTGGTCGTTGGGAAAAAACCACGAGGCCCGGGACCGATGACAAATTTTTCTCCGACGACTCAATCGGAATATGAAAGACAACTTCGCTCTTACTCCGCGAGTCAATTTTTGGATGACCAACAACAGCGCCCTGCTCCGGCAACGGAAACAAATCCACTGTCGGAAAATTAGCGAGGGTCTCGCTTGTGACCTTCAGACGAAGATCGGATCCGGTCCGACTCCAACTGGCGGATGCCACGTTCGATCCCGGCCAGTTTTGCGGCAACAAACCCCGGTAAAGCGCGAAGAGTTCCGTGTTCGCTGCCTCGCTTGTTGTCGATGTCGGCAACTCCAACTGCAATGTTGCGCTGCCAGGAATGCAGATTTTCTCGCAGACTAGCCAGTTTACGTCGGCAGAAAGTTTTGCTGGTGAATTGTCGAGCTTCTGCGGCGGCGTGATTTCCTGCATCAGCAGGACTTCGTTTTCGTAGCCGTAAGTCTCAATATCGCCCGGATCGATGGTTTTCAGTGGAATCGGCCATTGAATCTCGCCGATCTTCCAGCCTGGTGGCAGTTTCCATTTCAATTCTGTGGGAAGGCCAGCGTCGCCGGAAAATTTCCAGTAGGTATGCCAGCCTGGCGCCATACGAAGCAGCAAACCGACAGTAAAAGTTTTTCCCGGAACGACCGCGTTTGTATCTGCGAGGAGTTCCGCTTTGACGAGTTGCTTTCCTTCATAAGTTTGGCTTTGGCCAAGCGGCAATACAGCGAAGATCGACAAGCAAACGATCGCGCAGGCAATAACTCGCGATGCGGGTATCATTTTATTAACTAGCACTCGCGGGAGTTCGCGGCAATAAGGGTAGGCTAGGGAGTCGCCGCGACTGCGCCGCAAATTACGGAACGATGAAGATCTTGTCGGTCCAGGGATCTTTTACTTTGGTGCCGGACGCGTATCCGCTGATATCGACATACCTGCCACTGGAATCGAATGGGCTAACGACGTATCCGGGCTTGCCCGGAACCGCTTTGGCTGTTGGAAATTCGGCTTGCGAAGAGGACGCAGGCAGCGAGGAGGACGTTTTCGTCTTGGATTGCGTTGTCTCCCTTTGGGCCACGCGGCGTGAAGAAGATGGAATCCTTTCCTCTGAGGGCTGCTGCCGTGCTTGCTGTCTAACAGCCGCTTCCGATATTGGGATAGATTGACTGGGGCTGGCAACGTCGGATGGAATAGTCTCCGTAGTGACTGCCTCTGATCCCTCGCCCCGTTTGCGCAAGGCGTAATGCACGGGCGCCGTCGCAACCCGGTACGAACCCACTGCGATGCCGCGGGTCACATGATACGAAGTCACGGCGACATCACGGGTCGCTCGACATCCGCCGAGCAAAATCGCCGCAAAGATCATACCTCGCGCAAACGTATTCATTTTGGCTGTACAGACGCGTTGCGATCGCGATCTGTTCAATGATTTGATGCAACAATGTCAGCGATGAAGTCGGAAATTTCCCGGTCAGTCGTTGACCACGAACACATCAACCGATGAACATCGGGCTCGATGAATTTGTAGAAATGCCAGCCGCGCGCATGGAGATCGCGCACGCTCGGCTCATTCATCCGCACAAAGACCAAGTTTGCTTCCACGGGAAATACGATGTCGATCTTTGCTTCGTTTTGCAGGCGATCCGCAAGCCGACGCGCCGCGCCATTGGCGTGCTGCGCATTTTTTAACCAGACGCCATTCGTCAAAAGACCGAGCCAGGGCGCGGCAAGAAAACGGATTTTTGAGCCCAGTTGACCGGCTTGTTTCAGTCGATAGCCGAACTCGCGTGAGATTTCCTTATTGAAGAAAATTACCAGCTCGCCTGCGGCCGTCCCATTTTTTGTTCCGCCGAAACAGAGAACATCAACACCGATTTCCCAGGTGATCGCTTTCGGCGCGCAATTGAGCGACGCGATTGCGTTGGCGAAGCGCGCCCCGTCTAGATGAAAAAACATTTCACGCGCACGGGCAAACTCGGCGATGGCAGCAATCTCGTTGCCCGCGTAAATGGTTCCGAACTCTGTCGCCTGGGCGATGCTGACGACGCGCGGCTCTTGCGAATGCAGCTCGTTTTGGCGTGCGACTACTGTTTCCGCCTGAGCAATGTCGATCTTGCCACTCGCGCCGCCAACCAGAAGCAGCTTCGATCCCTTCGTCAAAAATTCCGGCGCGCCGCACTCATCGGTCTGAAGATGGGAATATTCGTGGCAGATAATACTGTGGAAAGATTGACAAAGCTGCGCCAGCGATAACGCGTTTGCAGCCGTGCCGTTAAAAACGAAATAGACGTCGCAATCCGTTTCGAAAATCTCACGAATGCGATCACTGACCCGCGCAGTCCAGCAATCTTCACCGTAGGATGGCGCGCTTTTTGCATTTGCTTCTTGCAACGCCGCCCACGCCTCTGGACAAATCGCGGCGGTGTTGTCGCTAGCAAACCCATAACGGCCGGAATCCATGCGTCTTTTGCCAGTTTGCTTCGCGAGTTTCCCTTCCAGAGCAATCACGAGTAGAAAACCGGAAAGAGATTGCCTGACAGACCCGAGCCCTGGGCCTCCGGCGTCTGCCAGGCAAATCTCCTCCACTTGCTCCCCGAAATTATATGCAGCAATTTTCATCTATTATTTCGGACGCGACCCGCAGACTGCGCGGGTTGCATGCGATTATTTTGATACAGCGGGGAGCGCTCCGTTCCGCATTGCCCAACGGATAACGGCGGCTAGCTTTAAAAATGAGATCGCTCAAAAACGAGATCGAGCAGCGCGGCATGCGCATTTTCGAACTCGTCGAGCAACATCTCGAATCGCCTTTCAGCAAGGCCGGCTTCCACCAGCGGATGATGGCCCTCTCGATGCGTGATGAGCAACTCAAAGTGCACCTGTTTCGCCTTGTCGATGTTCTCCCGTCGCTGCGCACGTCGGCTGAAGTCATCGAGCATCTCCAAGAATACCTCGCCGATACCAGCGATGGCTTTACACCACTTATTCGCGCTGGGGTTCGTCTGGCCGGAGTCGTTCCGTGGCTAAGCGCGCGTGTTCTGCGGTGGAATGTCTCGGAAATGGCGCACCAATTCATCGCTGGAGAAAATCCCCGCGACCTGATGAAGACGTTGCGCAAGCGTCGGGCACAAAAAATCGGGTTTACTGTCGATCTTCTGGGAGAAGCCGTCGTCAGTGAAAGGGAGGCGGACGAGTACGCCGCGCGCTGCCTCGAGCTGCTGGAAATTCTTGCCCGCGAAACACAAGGCTGGACAGATCCGCTCGGCAAAAATTCCGGGCTTTTTCCGGTGGTAAATCTTTCCGTCAAAATCTCCGCGCTCTATTCGCAGATCAATCCGGCCGATCCAACTGACGCCATCGCGCATCTCGCGCCGAAGCTGCGACCGATTCTGCGCCGCGCGCGAGAGCTCGGCGCCTTCATTAATTTCGACATGGAAAGTTACGATCACAAAAATATCACGCTCGAGCTTTTCAAAACGATCTTCACCAAGCGGGAGTTCAAAGATTGGCCGCACGCTGGGATCGTTATCCAGGCATATCTGCGAGATGCGGACGCCGATTTGCGGGACCTGATCGAGTGGGGTCGGGCGCGTGGCACGCGTTTCACAGTGCGGCTGGTGAAAGGCGCGTACTGGGATTACGAAACAATGAAATCGCGGCAGAACGGCTGGGATTGTCCGGTGTTTTTCCAAAAACCTGAAAGCGACACGAATTTCGAAGCGCTCAGCCGCTTGCTGCTCGAAAATGAGTCGATTGTGACTGCTGCATTCGGGTCGCACAATGTTCGCAGCATCGCCCACGCTCAGGTTTTCGCGGACGAGCTCGGTATCGACCGCAGCCGCTTCGAGTTCCAACTGCTCTATGGCATGGCCGGACCGATCAAGCGCGCGCTCGTCGAATTGGGGTATCGCGTCCGCGAATACTGCCCCCTTGGCGAGCTGTTGCCCGGTATGGCCTACCTGGTTCGGCGTTTACTTGAGAACACTTCCAACGAAGGATTTCTGCGCGCAAAATTTGCGGAGAATGTTTCCGCGGCAGAGCTGCTGCGCAATCCGGACGAACTAATCAAGAAGGATGGAGCGGCGCGCTCCGTCGCGTGTGTGCAAGATCGACAGCGCAAAAATGACGCTTCCCTTGACACCGCCTCCGGCGACATTTACGAAAACTCACCGCTTGTGAATTTCGTTTGCAAAGAAAGCCAGGACAAAATGCGCAGTGCACTGCGTGAAGTGCGCAGCCGCTTTGGCGAAAAATATCCGCTCGTCATTGGTGGCGAAAAGGTCTGGACCGATCAACTGACGCCGTCAGTTAATCCCAGCGCACCGACCGAGATTGTCGGTTATGCCGCCAAAGCAGGCATTCCCGAAGCCGAGCGCGCCGTCAAAGCTGCGCGCGCGGCATTTCGCAAATGGAGCCGGACGCCGTTTGAGGAGCGAGCGCGCTTGGTCGAGCGCGCTGCGGAAATCCTGGAGCGCCGTCGCTTCGAACTTTCTGCGCTCGAGGTTTTTGAGGTAGCTAAAGCCTGGTCTGAAGCGGATGCAGACATCCGCGAGGCGATCGATTTTTGCCGCTTCTACGCGCAGCAAATGCGGCGCCTGGGGCGTCCCAAGCTTACACAGCAAGTTCCCGGTGAGGAAAGTTATCACCATTACTGGCCGCGCGGCGTCGCGTTCGTGGTTGCGCCATGGAATTTTCCGATAGCGATTCTCTGCGGCATGACGTCGGCCGCGCTGGTCACCGGTAATACCGTAATCATGAAACCGTCTGAGCAATCGATAATCTGCGGCGCCATGCTGATGCAGGTTTTCGAAGAAGCCGGTGTGCCGCCTGGTGTTTTGAACTTTCTGTCCGGGCACGGCTCCGTTATCGGCGCGCATCTTGTTGATCACAAAGATGTCGATCTTATCGCGTTCACTGGGTCGCGCGAAGTTGGGCTGAAAATTTGGGAGTCGGCGGGAGTGACGCGACCCGGTCAGCGCGAGCTCAAGCGCGTAGTCTGCGAGATGGGCGGCAAGAATGCGATGATCGTCGATTCGGATGCAGACCTCGATGAAGCGATCGGCTATTCGATTTATTCTGCGTTCGGTTACCAAGGACAAAAATGTTCGGCGCTCTCACGCCTCATTCTTCTGGAAGAAAATCATGACCGTGTCCTGGAGCGCTTGATTCCCGCAGCCGCCAGTCTGCGCGTTGGAGATCCTGAAGAACCGGGGATCATGGTCGGTCCCGTGATTGATGAATCGGCTTACCGGCGCATTTTAGATTACATCGAGATCGGCAAGAGTGAGGCGACGCTTGCTTATCAGGCCAAGGAAGTGCCGCCGCACGGCTATTTTGTGCCGCCAACCATTTTTACTGAGGTAAAACCAGACATGCGGATCGCGCGCGAAGAAATTTTCGGCCCCGTGTTGAGCATCCTAAAAGCGCGCGATCTCGACGAAGCGCTCGAAGTTGCGAATGGCACCGATTACGCGCTGACCGGCGGATTTTTTTCGCGTAGTCCCGCCAACATCGAGCGAGTGAAAGCGCAATTGGAAGCGGGAAACGTTTATATCAATCGCTCGTGCACGGGCGCGATTGTCGGGCGTCATCCATTTGGCGGATTCAAAATGAGCGGCGGCGGCACCAAAGCTGGCGGCGAAGATTATCTGCTGCACTTCCTCCTGCCGCGCGTTGTTACCGAAAACATTACCCGCCACGGCTTAGCGCCCGAAAGAGCGCCGGAATATCGCGACGAATTCCTCTGGCCGCGGCCGAAACAGTAAACGAAGAAATCCGTTCGAAACGGCAGCCCGTTCACTCCAGCGGCCGCCCCTTGCTCAGTAATTTCACGACGGTGACGATCATGTAGATGACTGGCCAAGCTGCCGTCACCACAATAAAGCCAAACGCGACCATTTCTTTGGCTCGTTCGCGCGCAGCTTCGATGCGGAATTGACGGCCTAAATTGTAAAAATTCCGAAATGCCGACCGATCTTCTCCGTCATACGGCGACCACCCGCGCCATTGGCCAAAACCCACATGAAAGCAGTAATCCGTCTGCGGAAACCGCTTCTTGCCGGCAACGGACGGACCCGTCGGTTTCATAGCCTGTGTCGAGACTATTATACCACGTTCGCAGGAGGAAGCAGCTTTAAAAAAAGTTCGGGTGCCAACTCGCCGCCCAGAACCCATCCCCAGAATGCAGTCTCGCTGCTGCACCTCTTCCTTATCGCCAGTGGCCAGGAATCCACACCCAGCCGCTGGGACGACGCACCCATTGGCCTGGCACCCAAACGGTAGTTGTTCGCGGCGGAATGACCCAATTACCAGACACCCACACATAGTCAGTCCCCGTCCAGCGCCAATACCCGGGCGTCCAAACATAGCCCAGCCCCGGCGTGACCGTCTGCGTTTCAACCCGAACTGGCGGCGGCGGCCTAGTCACTACCACCTCGCGGGCTGGACCCGTCGTCGTAACTTCTTGTGTCGTTGTAGTCGTCGTCACCGTCGTTGGTTCCTCTGCGCAACCAACCAAAGCTAGCAGCGCCAACATCGATAGATAAGAGCCTGTTCTCATGTTACGCCTCCCTTACGGATTCGTTTTGTGACACCGCGCCGGCTTTATCAGAATTTAAGGTTCCCCCCCGCCTTCGATAGCGGAAGACCGGTTTTGAACCGATGATATGGAATGCTTTACGTGGTAGCGACACCGATTGGCAATCGTACAGACATCACCTTGCGGGCGCTTGAAGTTTTAAAATCCGTGGATGTAATCGCGGCCGAAGATACGCGGCATTCCGGCGTGTTGCTGAAACATTTCGGAATCAAAAAGCCTCTCATTAGTTATCACGAGCACAATGAGGCGATGCGCACGGCGCAGCTGGCCGAGCGCCTCGTCCAAGGCGAAAACGTCGCGTTGATTACAGATGCAGGGGTACCCGGGTTCGCTGATCCCGGTGTGCGTCTCATCCGCGAGTGCATTAAGCGCGGTTTACCTTTCAGCATTATTCCCGGTCCGTCTTCAATTCTCATCGCACTCCTCGGTTCGGGATTTTCGACGGAGAGATTTTGTTTTCGTGGGTTTCTTCCCGTGAAACGCGGGCAACGCGAGCGAGAACTGCGAGCAGCCGTCGACTGCAATGAGACGAGTGTCTTCTTCGAGTCGCCTCACCGCCTCACAAAGACGCTCGTCGCATGCATCGATATTATGCCGGAGCGGCAACTCTGCGTCGCACGCGAGCTCACCAAAAAATTCGAAGAATTCCGGAGAGGTACCGCCAGCGAGCTGCTCGCGCATTACCAAGCGCACCCGCGAAAAGGGGAAATTGTGCTACTGATTGAAGGTGGATCGACCGCTTCGCGGGCGATGGCAAAATAACCGCGGCTTTGCCGACCAACCTAGGTCATCGCGCTGGGCGATCGCGATCTACCTTTGAGCTTGCGAAAGCGCGCTATCTATGGGATTTTGCGCGGCTTTTTCTCCCCCGGAAACGGCTTATGACTTACGCAATTATCAAGACTGGTGGACGCCAATATCGCGTCGCAGAGGGCGACGCGATCGATGTCGATCTTTTGGACGTCGATCCGGGAAAGACGGCCACATTTAGCTCGGTGCTAATGTTTGCCGACGGGAAGACCGTGACACATGGTACGCCGATCATCTCGGGCGCGAAGGTGACCGCGGAAGTTCTCGAGCAACGTAAGGACAAAAAAGTCATCGCGTTCAAATTCAAACGGCGCAAAGGCTATCACCGCGCGGTGGGGCATCGGCGCAAATTGACGCGGGTAAAAATTAAGAGCATCAGTGTAGGAGCGAAGAAGGCCGAGGCGAAGAAAATCGAGGAATAAAAACGCGTAGCGGATATCAACTCTCAACCAAGAACTTTCTTCAATGGCTCATAAAAAAGGACAAGGCAGCGTTAAGAACGGCCGCGACAGTGTCAGTAAGCGGCTTGGCGTAAAAAAATTCGGCAGCGAGATGGTCGTGGCTGGCAACATCATTGTGCGGCAGCGCGGAACGAAATTTTTGCCCGGAAAAAATGTTGGACTTGGCCGTGACTATACGATTTTTGCACTTATCGATGGCAACGTGCGCTTCGATCGCGGCGGTCGCCGAGTGAATGTCGATCCTGTGGCCGTTGGATCATAGCAGCCGATTCCGCTTCCCATCTTCGCGCCGGCCCCGCTATGAAATCGAATTCGCCCATGAGATACAACACATTCATCCTCTTTGGCGCGCCTGGCAGCGGCAAAGGCACACAGGGCAAAACGCTCGGCACTATTCCGCGCTTTTATCATTGCGCCTGCGGCGATGTATTTCGCTCCATCGACACGCGCACCAAGGTCGGCAAAGCGTTCCTGGAATATTCGAGCAAAGGCCAGTTCGTGCCGGACGATATCACCGTCGAGCTCTGGCGAGAGGCAATCGACGCGGCCGTAGAGGCGCACAAGTTTAAGCCCGACATCGATACGCTGGTGCTCGACGGTATTCCTCGGAATATCGGACAGGCGAAGATTATGGAGGAAATGATTGACGTTAAAAAAATTTTTCATCTCGCGTGCCCAGACCGCGAAACACTGTTTGCTCGGCTGAAAAAGCGTGCCTTGAAAGACAACCGCCTCGATGACGCAAATGAACAGGTCATCCAGCGCCGGCTCGATACCTACGAAAGGGAATCAAAGCCAGTGCTCTCATATTATCCGCCAGAGCTGATCACGGAGGTTGACGCGACTCGGCCGCCCGCCAAAGTTCTGCTCGACATCCTCCAGAGCGTGAACGACGGCGTGTATGAACCAGCAGCAGTTTGAAAATTTCACCGCCTCCAGTCTCTATTGCGAAAAGTGCAAAACCGCGATGCCGGTCCGCGAGCGGCTGCTTTTAGTCCTGCCCGATCGGGAGATTTTCGATTATCTTTGCATCGGCTGCGGATCATCGGTAGGCCGACGCGAGATTACGGCTGGTGAAAGACTGATGGCGCAAGCGATAGCGGCGCGGCCTCGCCGCCGACCCACAATCGTTCATCAGTTGGCGCCGTAACTCGGCATGCGCATCGTCTTCATCGGCAGCGGCGAAATTGGTGTGCCGACACTACAAGCTCTGCAAAAATCAGCTGAGCACGAACTCAAAGCAGTCGTCACCCAGCCGGACAAACCGGTGGGGCGCTCCCAGCGAATTGAGCCGCCACCAATCAAGAAGGTGATCATAGAAACGAGCATACCAATTTTGCAGCCGGCGCGAATCAAAGATCGACAAGTAATCGAAGAAATTCGCGCGTTGCAACCAGCCGTGATTGTCGTGATGGCCTACGGCCAAATTTTCCCGCGTGATGTGCTCGAAATTCCGCGCATCGCCTGTTTGAACTTGCATGCGTCGCTGTTGCCGCGCTGGCGCGGGGCTGCGCCGATTCAGGCGGCAATCGCGGCGGGCGACCGCGAGACCGGCATCACCGTGATGTACATGGATGAAGGACTCGATACCGGCGACATCTTGTTACAACGCAAGATCGACATTCTGCCGGCGGAGACCGGCGGATCGCTGCCCGCCCGATTGGCGAAGCTCGCGCCGAACGCACTGCTCGATTCCTTGAGATTGCTTGCGGAAGGAAACGCGCCGCGGATTCCGCAAGACAACATACTTGCAACTTATGCGTCAAAGCTGAAACGCGAAGATGGGAGAATCGACTGGTCGGAGCCAGCGGAAGCGATCGAGAGAAAAGTTCGGGCATTTAATCCGCGGCCGGGTGCATTCATAAAACTCGGCGGCCGAAATCTGAAAATATTTTCTGCATCTATTGTCGATCTTCGCGGCAAGCCGGGGGAGATTTTGCGAAGCGAAAAGGAGCTGGTTATTGCCGCCGGCAAAGACGCGCTTTCCCTGGGGGAAGTGCAACTGGAAGGGAAACGGCAAATGAGCGCGGCGGAATTTCTGCGCGGGCACCGCGTCTTGTCATCCTGAACGAAGCGAAGGATCTCACACAGGCTGCTCGAGAACACTGAGTAGTCTGCGGCCGCCAGCCTCGCAGGTGGGATCCCTCGCGGTCTTCGCGGGTCGAGATGACAGTTCATTTTGCTTTTCAAGATCGGCGTGTTTGTTTGATGATGGCTGAGGATGGAAAAGGAAACGCCAGTCTATAAACGCATCGTGCTCAAACTAAGCGGAGAAGCCATGCAGGAGCGCGGTGGCCGGGACAATATTTCGCCCACAGTGGTGCGCGAGATTGCTGAGCGCATAAAAGAGGTGCGCGACCTTGGCGTGCAAGTGGCGGTGGTGATCGGCGGAGGAAACATCTGGCGCGGTCTCTCTGCATCGCATCGCGGGATGGATCGCACCACGGCCGATTACATGGGGATGCTGGCCACTGTGATTAACGCGCTGGCGTTACGCACCACGCTCGATCAAATGGGCGTCCAAACGCGCGTGCAGACAGCCATTGAAATGAAAAATGTTGCCGAGCCGTTTATTCTTGGCCGCGCCATTCGGCATCTTGAACTGGGGCGCGTTGTGATTTTTGCTGCGGGCACCGGTAACCCCTACTTTTCCACCGACACGACCGCGGCGCTGCGCGCGAGTGAGATTCGCGCTGATGTGATTCTGAAAGCGACAAAAGTCGATGGCGTCTATGATCGCGACCCGAATATTCACGCAGACGCGCGACTTTATGATCGGCTCACATTCACCGAAGCGTTGACAAAGCGTCTCCGGATCATGGATTCGACCGCGTTCAGCCTGTGCATGGACAACAAGATACCCATTGTCGTATTCGACATGTATAAGCCTGGCAGCATTCGCGACGCCGTGCTGGGGCAAAAAGTCGGCACGCTGGTTTGCGACGAGTCGGAGCCGAAGTAAAGATTCAACGCCATGAGCAGAGACGACGTTCTTCTGGAAGCCGAGATGTCAATGGAAAAAAGCGTGAATCATCTGGTGCACGAATTTGCCGCGGTGCGTACCGGCAAAGCCTCGCCCGGCCTTGTGGAAAATGTCGATGTGCAAGCGTACGGATCGACCATGAAATTGAAACAGCTTGCGCTGATCACGACCCCGGAGCCGCGCCTGCTGGTTGTTCAACCGTTCGACGCTGGCACGGTGCAGGATATCGAACGGGCGCTCAAGGAATCGAAGATCGGCATCACGCCTGCAGTCGATGGAAAGATCATTCGGCTACCGATTCCAGAGTTGTCAGAGGAGCGGCGCAAGGAGCTTGCGCGTTCACTCGGAAAAATGGCTGAGGAAGCGCGTGTCCGCGTTCGCAGTAATCGGCGCGCGGCGCTCGACGAAGCGAAAAAACTCAAAGCCGCGGGTGAACTGACCGAGGACGGTCTGCGTGACGTAGAGGACGAAGTGCAAAAGCTGACCGATCGCTTCGTCAAATCGATCGACGATCATCTCAAGCACAAGGAAGCCGAGATCATGAAAGTGTAATTGTGGGAGCGGCCTTAGTGCCGCGACTGTCGGGGCGCTAACGCCCGTCCCACATTACAGCCTAACCAGATCGACCAGGAACTGGCACCAAAGATAAATCATCCCGCGCCAGGAATATTTTACGTCACCTGCGGCGGTCTGCTTGAGAACGCCCTTGTGAATGTTGTGCGCTATTTGATCGCGCAGATCATTTTCCATTTCTGTTTGAATCTGCTCTTCGTCAAGAGCATCGATCGCGTCTGCGTCCACGCCGTTTCGCCGCAGAAACTCGCGATGACTTTGGTAAAGCTGCCAGAATGATTGGTCCGGCCGCTGACGATTAATGCGAAACTGCGGGGTGAGCTTCAAACCGTAGGAAAGCGGATAATTCCACGTCGTCCAAACTGCGCCGTTTTTCCTGCGTGACGAAATTCGTAGGTAATAAAACGAGAGATCATGTTGTTCGTTCAGACAAATGGCGGCCTGCGCGCGATCTTCCTCCTTGTAAAACAATCGAAAAAATTGCCGGTAATCCTCCCAGTCCCATCCGGCGTCGCCTACATGCACAAATCCTTCGTCCTCGATCTCGCGCGTGATCTCGCTAAGCGCAGGGAATGTATCGGAGGACGGCGGGCTTTTCGGGCGAAGCTGTTTTTCTTTTGGCAGCCGAAGCGCGCGAATCCGAGTAAGAATTTCTAGCCAGGGAAGAAAGAGCCAGCTCACCGCCGCGGCCAAACCTAGTAGCCAGCTTCTAGTGATAAAATAAACCCCAAGGAAAGTGGTAACGAGAATTCCGAGCGCGCCCGCTTTCTGCGCATAGGAATTCTGAAAGCTGCGCAAACCGATGCTGAGCAGTGCCGCACCCAGCGTTACAAGAAGAGGAAACAGCATCAGGGATTGATCCGGTGCTCGTTCAGAAATTTCTCGAGCTGTCTCGTGTCGAAATTGGCCAGAACTTTATCGCCGGCCACGAAGGTAGGCACATAAGTCTGAGCGGAAAGCTTTTTCATTTCTTCGTATGCTTCCCGATCCTTGCCGACGTCAATTTCGAGAAAGCGGTATCCCTTCTCGCTGAGATAATCCTTCGCGTCAATACACCACGAGCACCATTCCCGACTGTAAAGCTTTAGTTCCACCTTGCGGTGGGAAATAAACGAGAGGCGATCGCAACGTCAACTGAAGCATCAGGTCGATGATGTTTAGTACGCCTTCGCCCAGACCACTTGGCACGGGCTCGGTTCGCCAGTAAAGATGCATCGTCCGGGCTCAGAATCTCCCAATGGAATCACTCGAATGGTTACTTTGAGATCGTTCTTGATTTGTTCTTCGACTTTCCGCGAGCCGCTCCAATGCGCAAGCGCGAAGCCGCCGTGGATCTCCGGTTTAGCGGTATTCTTCGGCGTAAAGAAATCGTAGAATCCCTCTTTGCTGCCGATCACGCGCGTGTTCGCATCGGCAAACTGTTTGGCGCGGTCGTAAAGGTTTTGTTGGATCGACCTGAGAATTTCCGGTGCGCGCGCGACGAATTCTTTCATCAACATTGACTGTTTCTGCTTCACGGGCTGATCGCGCCGGCTAAGTTCGACGGAATTTTCTTCAAGATCGCGCGGGCCAATTTCGACGCGCAACGGCACGCCTTTCTTGATCCATTCCCAATTCTTTGCGCCGCCGCCGATCTCCCGCCGATCGATCTCCACTTCGATCGGAAGATCGACATATCGAGCTTCGCGGAGTTGTTCTGCCAATTTATCACAAGCTTCCAGCACGGCCGCCCGGGCTTCTTCCCTCGGCGTAACCGGCAAAATCACGATCTGAGTGGGTGCAATACGCGGCGGCAGAATAATTCCATCGTCGTCGCCATGCATCATCACAACAGTGCCAACCAGCCGCGCACTTACGCCCCAGCTAGTGGTCCAACCGAATTCCTGTTTGCCTTCGCGATTTTGAAACTGGATACCGCTGGCGCGCGCGAAGTTTTGGCCGAGAAAATGCGAGGTTCCGGCCTGGATCGCTTTGCGGTCCTGCACCATCGCTTCGATCGACAACGTCTGCACCGCACCGGGAAAACGTTCACTCTCGGATTTTTCACCAGTGAAAACCGGCACCGCGAGATGCTCGCACGCAAATCGCTCGTAAAGATCGAGAATTAACTTTGCTTCGGCCCGCGCCTCGGCCTCGGTTTCGTGGACGGTGTGACCTTCCTGCCAGAGAAACTCAGTCGTGCGCAAGAAGAGGCGCGGTCGCATTTCCCAGCGCACAACGTTCGCCCACTGATTAATTAGGATGGGAAGATCGCGATATGATTGCACCCATTTCGCATAACTCGCACCGATAATTGTTTCCGAGGTTGGCCTCACCACCAGCGGCTCGGTGAGCGCGCTCGCTGGTCTCAATTTTCCATCGGCATCCGCCTCGAGCCGGCTGTGCGTGACCACCGCGCATTCTTTCGCGAAGCCTTCAACATGCTCCGCTTCCTTCGCGAAATAACTCAGCGGAATAAACAGAGGAAAATACGCGTTCCGATGGCCGGTTGCACGAAACATCGCATCGAGCTGACGCTGCATGTTCTCCCAAACGCCGTAGCCCCAGGGGCGGATCACCATGCAGCCGCGCACATCCGAAGGCTCGGCCAACTCTGCCGCACGGATCACCTGCTGATACCATTCGGGAAAATCGTCTTCCCGGCGCGGACTGATTGCGGTCTTTGTTGTTGCCGAATTCGACATGGCGAAGGATTAAGCGCGCAAGAATGTGGTGCAAGTTTTCAACTTCCGCGATCAAAGAAGCACGCAAGTTAATAACCTCGCGTCATATGGTTGACAGGCCTTTGCGCCGCCCGTAGTTTTCGTGCCTTTTCTGCCGGATGAAAACGTTTTCTGCGAAAGCTAACGAATTATCGCGTAAGTGGTGGCTGATCGATGCCAAGGATCAGGTGCTTGGCCGCGTCGCGGTCAAGGCTGCCAATTTATTGCGCGGCAAAGAGAAAGCGATCTTCACACCACACTTGGACACGGGCGACTTCGTCATCGTGATCAACGCGGCCAAAGTGCGACTGTCGGGAAAAAAAGAAGAGCAGAAAACCTACATGAGCTTTTCCGGTTACGTCGGAGGACACAAATCGGAGAGTGTCCGTGCACGCCGTGCGCGACACCCGGAATTGCTGGTCGAGCGGGCGGTGCGTGGGATGATCCCACACAATCGGCTGGGACGCGCAAGTTATCGGAAACTGAAAGTTTATCGCGGGGAGACTCATCCTCATGCGGCGCAACAACCGCAGCTTGTTAAACTCGCGTAGAGATAATCTTATGGCGGACGCTCAGGAATTCACCGCCACAGGTCGCCGCAAGACATCGGTCGCGCGGGTCCGCATGTCGCCAGGGAGCGGCAAGATCGACATAAACGGCCGGAGTTTTGAAGATTATTTTCCTACCGCGTCGTTGCAAAATTTGATGCTACAGCCACTCCAAACCGCGAAACTCGTCCACGCTTACGATCTCTGGATTAACACAGGCGGCGGCGGCGCGACCGGGCAGGCTGGCGCCGTCCGGCTGGCGATTTCGCGGGCACTGCTTCAGGTCGATAACAATCTGCGCGGGACATTGAAGAGCGAAGGCTTGCTTCGTCGCGATCCGCGCATGCGGGAGCGAAAGAAATCAGGGCAGCCTGGAGCGCGGAAACGGTTCCAATTTTCAAAGCGGTAGCATTTATGGGACTAGTGCGTCCCATCTGACTTGCGCCTCGGCGACGATCCCAATCTTTACGGTTTCTTTCCGCCCGGCGTTGGCGCAGATGGTGACCCTTCCGCTGGAGGACGCGCTAATAGCGCCGGGAGGGATGATGTTGGCGGCGGTTGTTCACTGCTGCTTAGCAGCCGCAACTCTTGTGCGGCTTCGCCTGCCCAAAAGGTTGTCCGGTATTGCGTTAGAATATTTTCGCAGGCACGACGTGCCTCATCTGTTCGGTTTTTCCCCTTCAGAAGATAGACCTGCGAAAGGAGCGCAAGCGGGGCATTGAAACTGTTCGGGTAAAGCGATGCGACCTGTTGGTACATCGACAACGCTTCATCGCTTTTTCCCATCGATTCCAGATTGGCGGCCATCGCCATTCGTGCCGTGCTCACAAACTCGTGGTTCGGATTTTGCGTGATGAAAACCTGAAGCGTTGCGTTTGCGTCTGCGAACTTCCCCTCCTTCCGTTGCGCTTCGGCGAGCAGAAGATAAGCATCAGCGCCTGCAGGCGTTTTCGGGTAACGCGCGATCACTTGTTGATAATCCTCCGCGCTTTTTGAGCGGGCCAGCAAGGCTGATGCGGCCGCCGATTGTCTATCAACGTAAACGCGATATGCGACAAAACCGGCGGCAGCGACCATAAGGACAACCAAGGTCGCGACGATTTGCGATTTGAATCGCTCCCAAAACACGCGCGTTTCCAGCGCTACATCGCGCGAAGGAGGTGGGGCGGTCGGCATAATTCAATTACTCTCGCCCGATTTGCACCGCGCGAGCGTGGTCTTATGCCACGCGAAAGTTTTGCGCGCAAGCACTGCCAAAACTGACATGAACGCGGCAGTGGGTTCTCCGGCGATACAATCTCATCTATGAATGCATTCCAGAACCTCTTAGAGACATTGCTCGGCCTGAGCGCGGAACCGAAAGATTTGACCTTCGTTCAAGTCTCTCTGCGTGGGATCATCGTCTTTCTCGCGACACTGATCATGGTCCGGCTTGGGCATAAACGCTCGCTCGCGCACAAAACGCCGTTCGACGCCATTCTGCTCGTGATTTTAGCCTCCGTGCTTTCGCGCGCCATCAACGGTTCGGCAGCTTTTTTCGCCACACTCGGCGGAGGCGTAGTTCTGGTGGTCCTCCACCGGGTCTTTGCTCACCTCGCGTATCACTCTCATCGATTCGGAATTTTGGTCAAAGGCTCACCAGACACCATTGTGCGCGATGGCAAATGCGATCTTTGCGTGATGCGACGCAACCATGTTTCCATCCATGATCTGGATGAGGATATGCGCTTGCTCGGGCACACGGATGACATCTCCCAAGTGCGCCTAGCCCGCGTGGAACGAAGTGGCGAAATCAGCTTTATCAAAAAAGACGAGTAGAATCCGCGCCGGCAGAAAAATCTTTCCGACCGTTGTAGCGCCGCTACCGTGCGGGCGCTAATTTTAGTGCGTGGAACCACACGACAAGCTCTTTACTCCCGGGCCGGTGGAGGTCTCGCCTAGAACGTGGATGG
>Ga0209690_1000034_pt1 | contig 60454 bp, 49 predicted proteins | sample GraSoiAngelo_150_FD_186164 | JGI IMG/M metagenome (GOLD analysis project Ga0209690, IMG submission 186164) | Grasslands soil microbial communities from the Angelo Coastal Reserve, California, USA - 14_1009_09_40cm (SPAdes) (version 2) | ecosystem: Environmental > Terrestrial > Soil > Grasslands ... | reverse complement strand
ATGGGGCTACGATTATGAAGGAAATGGATGTCCAGAACCCTGCTGCCAAAATGATTGTTGAGATATCGAAGACCCAGGACAGTGAGGTGGGTGATGGAACAACAACCGCAGTAGTCCTCGCAGGTGAATTGCTCGCGGGCGCGGAGACTCTTCTTGACAAGGATGTTCATCCCAACGCGATCATCGACGGTTACAGGAATGCTGCAGGAAAGGCGCAAGAGATTCTGGAGAAGATTGCCATTACTATCAAGCCAGACGACGAAGTACGTCTAAAGCAGGTCGCGATGACCTCGCTAAACACCAAGGGTATCTTCGGTTCTCAGAATCGTTTCGCCGAGCTTGCTGTCGAGGCGGTCATGCAGGTATCAGAGAAGAATAATGGTAAGGTAAAGGCTGACATCGATCTGGTCAAGGTGATGAAGAAGCACGGAAAGAGCCTGGAGGAAAGTGAACTGGTCAACGGGATAATTATCGACAAGGAAGTATCTCACTCCCAGATGCCTAAGAGCGTGACTGGCGCCAAGATAGCACTGTTGAATGCGAAGCTGGAGATTGAGAAGACGGAGACTGATGCAAAGATCAATATCAACAAGCCGGAAGAAATGTACCAGTTCATACAGGAGGAAGAAAAGCTCCTCCGAGAAATGGCGGATCAAGTTGCCAAAACTGGCGCGAACGTTCTCTTCTCCGAGAAGAGCATTGACGATGAGGTTCTATCTCTTCTCTCCAAAAAAGGAATTCTCACCCTCAAGAATGTTAGCAGCAGCGATATGGAGAAGCTGGCCAAGGCTACTGGCGGTAGCGTAGTAGGTACGACTAGGGATCTCTCGAAAGAGGCCCTCGGTTATGCTAAGCTGGTTGAAGAAGTGAAAATTGGCGATGACAAGCTAGTCTATGTCCGTGAGGCGAAGAACCCTAAGGCGGTAACGATTATGATACGAGGGGGCTCAGAGCACGTTGTTGACGAGGCTGAAAGGTCTCTGCATGATGCGCTAAGCGTTGTTAGAAACGCGGTGGAGGACGGGAAGATAGTTGCTGGTGGAGGTGCTCCAGAAATAGAGCTTTCCAAGCGTCTGCGAGAATATGCGATCAAGGTCGGAGGCAGAGAACAACTCGCCGTGACAGCGTTCGCAGAAGCTCTAGAATCTATACCTGTAGCGATTGCTCAGAACGCGGGAGTCAACCCGATAGACATACTCGTTGACCTCAAGTCCAAACATAACTCCGTTCAGAACATTTGGTTCGGAGTCAACACCAAGACTGGAAAGGCAAGCGATATGCTGAAGATGGATGTGGTTGAGCCATTGCGGGTGAAGACACAGGTGATCAAATCCGCGGTTGAAGCTGTGACGATGATCCTTAGGGTCGACGATGTTTTCGCGTCGAAGGGTGGAAGCGCGTCGGGCCCTGGCCCAGGTGGTCCTGGAGGAATGCCTCCGGGAATGGGCGGTGGTATGCCTCCTGGTATGATGGGCGGAATGTAGTAGGCGTCACATCAAGATTACCGAACTGACTATTCTCTTCCTCTCCAAATGGGATGGTGGAGGGTTTTTTTCCTAGCGGTTCTTTCCTTTTTTCGGGCCTTCTCTGCCTGCCATTTTCTTCCTTTTCTTCTGCCAATCGGGGCGAGTCATTGTTCTTCTGTAGCAGAATGCTTGTTCTCTTGGATATATCTGCCCGATCTTTCGGAGATTGAGGGCAAGATTCGGAGTCAAACTACTTATTTCCTTAAGAGCAGTAGTTCCTCATGCTGACTACTGAGCAGAATCTCTTCCAATTGCATGGAGCACGAGAGCACCAAGATAGCGCTCTGAGTGACGATGAGAAATGGAAAGCTGTTCTATCTAGAAACGACAGCTTCGACGGAGCGTTCGTCTTCGCGGTTCGCTCGACGAGCATCTATTGTAGACCTTCGTGTCCAGCCAGACGTCCAATTAAGGAATATGTGACATTCTATTCTGGTTCGATTGAAGCCGAACAATCTGGTTTCCGGCCGTGTCATCGTTGTCACCCTCGCGAAGTAGGACCGTCTCCTAAAGACAAATTGGTAAGCCATGTTTGCAAATACATCGAAGCCAATCTTTCGCACAAACTTACTCTTGGAATCCTTAGTCGTGAAGTTGGCCTTAGCCATTGTCATTTCCAACGGACTTTCAAGAGGGTTCTCGGGGTTTCGCCTCGCCAGTACGTGGAAGCTCGCCGCCTTGCTAGGATGAAGCAGTTTCTGAGAGATGGGGAGACAGTGAACAATTCTCTTTACAACGCTGGCTTTTCTTCCCGAAGTCGCGTATACGAAAACGTTAGTGGTGGATTCGGAGTAAATCCTGGAGAATTTCGCCGAGGAGGTGAGGGCTTGCAGATTCTGTACAGCATCATCGACTCTCCCCTAGGTCGGCTGCTAGTTGCAGCGACAGAGAGAGGTGTGTGCGGTGTCTGCATTGGAGATTCGGACGCGTTTGTTGAGAGGTCTCTAGCGGAGGACTATCCTTCCGCAGTCTTAATTCGAAACGATCAAGGGATGGAAGAGTGGACTGGAGCGTTCGCGAAGTACTTTGAAGGCGAGCGTCTAGCCCTCAATCTTCCTCTGGACGTGAAGGCGACAGCGTTCCAATCGCGAGTCTGGAAGGTAATCCAGTCCATTCCATTCGGAAAGACTACCACATACGGTAAGATCGCCAAAGAGCTAGGCGAGCCCAAAGGGTCACGAGCTGTAGCAAGAGCTTGCGCAACCAATCCAGTTGCACTTGTAATTCCGTGTCATCGGGTAATCGGCAAAGACGGTAATCTGCGCGGGTATCGCTGGGGCAAAAGGAGAAAACAGACTCTGCTCAAGCTTGAACAGACTGCTAATCCCGCCACGATCCAAGAATAACTTGTTGAGTCCAGCGCATTGCGCTTAGACTTCGACAATGGGAATCAAAACGCACGCACGATTTGAGGGCTCAGGACCTTATCAGTCACATATGTTTGTACACAGCGGGTGGAACTTGCCAGAGATCAACGTCGATATGACGGGTAAGACATGTCTCATTACTGGCGGGAATTCTGGGATAGGTAAAGCTACCGCTCTCGGACTTGCAGGAATGGGAGCGAATGTTGTGGTCGTCTCTCGGAACAGGGAGAAAGGCGACGCAGCTCTAACCGAGATTATCGCCAAGAGTGGAAACCGGAACGTTGAGCTGATGCTAGCTGACATGTCATCTCAGGACTCTATCCGCAGATTGGCCGGTGACTTCAAGGCGGGCCACGAAAAGCTTCACCTGCTCGTCAACAACGCCGGAGTCTATCTAACAAGGCGCACCACCACAGTGGACGGTCTTGAATCGACCTTCGCCACTAACCATCTCGGATCCTTTCTATTAACGAACCTGCTGCTTGACCTCCTCAAAGCAAGCGCTCCTTCTAGAATAGTCAACGTCACCTCGAACGCCCACAATGGCGCGAAGGTCAAGTTCGAGGATCTTCAAGGTGAGAAAAAATTCTCAGGGTGGCAGGCATATGGTCAATCAAAACTAGCAATGATACTTTTCACCCACGAGCTAGCGAAGAAGCTCGACGGCACCGGGGTTACCGTGAATAGTGCGCATCCTGGGGTTGTCAGAACCAATTTTGCCAACAACAATGGCCTCGTTACATTCGGTTTCAGACTCATGCGCCCATTTTTCATAAGTCCTGCAACCGCAGCTAAGAGAATTCTCTACGTAGCCACCTCTCGTGACTTGGAAGGCGTGACCGGGGAGTACTTCAGCAAGATGCGCGCGGTGAAGTCTTCTCAAGAATCATATGATGATGACTCAGCCAAACGGTTGTGGCAAATGAGCGAGCAACTAACGAAACTGCCTAGCTGATTCTGTACTCATGAACGCTTGTGCGAAGGCGCTCCTGAAGGAAGCGGTGATTGGTAAGAGCTTGATTGATTCCGGCGGTTTTCTGGTTCTATTTTCAACTGGTCTTCTAGTATGGCAAGGCCCTGGAAGCGATCTCGCCTTTGCTATCGGTGATTATTGTTGCAAGTCGTTCGGCTCTGACCCGGAGTTCTCTTCCAGACCACGTTGCCCGCAGAGTCGTCTTTCTAAGCTGTCTCTCATCGTCTTGTCTTAGGAATTCGAGACCAATGAACTCCACCTCGGTTAGTTCGAATGGTCCGACTGAGGGCATTCGCATTTCCCCTCGGCTGCGAGTGGCATGTCAAGGTGGGGGATGTATTAGGCGTCATGGTACAGTTGTCTATGTCGGGTCTCGTGCAGACACTCTAAGGTTTCGCATTATTCAATTGAATCAGGTCAGGTGGTTCCTTTGCCAGGGTCTTGTCTTGGTCTTACGACGATTGCAACGAAGAATAGAGCTAGTGCCGCGAAGTCGATTCCGACCCTTACGAAATCCTCGGTCGGTGAAGGTAGAATATAGTCTAGGAATGTCTTTATGAAAAAGAGGAAGAATGCTGCGGCCACCATGATCAGGGCAGGTTGTTTTCTTCTTGACCAAGCGTACAAGGATAACGAGAAGAGGATGAGTGCGAAGATTCCCCTACCTATTTCCAGTAGCTCGGTCGGATCGGTTGGAGAGCTTGACATTATCTCACTTCTCTAGCCTTTCCATCCCAATTCGTCTTAGCTGGGTTATGCTAGTATGTCGGCTAACCTTTCCGCCCATCTCTCCCATATTTTCGGATGATAGTTCCTAAGGAGTGCTAGGATCCTTGCTCGGTCCCCTCTAACGGTATAGAACACGAACCCGCCTTCTCTTCTAGGTTGTACGAAGCCCGCTTGGGATAGCCTCTTCATGTGCCAGTTGGTTGAACTCGCTGAGATTCGGGCGAATTCGGAGAGTTCTTTTTGGGTTGCCAGTGGGTTCTTGATGAGGTAGAGCACAATATCTCTCTCGGTCTCTTGAGATAGAATGCTTAGAATTTCGCGGTCTTCTACTCTCAGGCCTTTGTCGGCGTAGAAGCGTTTGTAGAGGCCTTGCCGAACCGAGACTACACTGCGTTCTCGTTCCAGCTTGTACAGGTGATACTGGATGACACCCATGGCTAGGTTGAGTTCTCTCTTGATCTTTCTCAGATGGGTGCCGGGATTCGCTTTGATGAACTCTAGAATGCGGACTCTATTAGAGTCCTGGATTTGCACTACCTCGGCCGATTGCGCCGTTGCACGCTCCACGGATACCGTTTGTTGAGGGAGTGAAAAATGTTTGGGGCGTGTCTGGATCCGGGTTTTGTCGATGCTCGGGTAGGGTTTTCTGAAGAATCGGGGTAATCGGGACTGTCTTCTGTGGGGATCTAAAGAAAAGAGGGAGTTGGATTGGAATAGGGCTTGTTGGCTACATTCTGCCTGTGGACTGGAACAAGGCGAAGATGTTTCCGTCGGGGTCCTTGAGAACTGCAAAGTATCCCACGGTTGGGATTTCTTGTTTTGCAGTGACCACTTGGGCGCCTAGGCTTGTGGCTTTGGCGGCGGATTCGTCGATGGAGTTGACGGAGAAATAGTTGACGAATTGTTCGTTTGGGGCGTTGCGTTTGAAGAGTCCGCCCATGGTCTCGTTTGCAGGCGCGTCTTTGTGAGCTATGAGCCAGTATTCCTGTTCTCCCCATTTGGAGAACTTCCAGTCGAAGAGCTGCTCGTAGAACTTGCTTACAGTTGCGGGGTCGCTGGCGGGTATTTCGAAGTGAACTAGACTGTGTAGTTTTGGTTGAGGTCGGGTTGTGACTGTTGATGCTTCCATGAGATTTCAGCGGTGGATGGAGTTCTGGGGGTCTCTTAAACGTGGCCTCTGCTCGCACTACGATGCGGCTTGGAAGGAGGAGTCCTAGGGCGTGCAGCTCGAAATCGTGTTGTGGAACGCCTCCGATCGCAAGGCCAAATGATCGCACATTCGGCTCTCGACAGTTGCCGCGTGGGTCCGACTAGAGACGGGCTCGGGACCATGGTCCTGAGGGCTTGCGGATCGGATTCGACTCTTGTCTTCCAGTGTAACCCTATTGAGTAATTTCTGGTTATGCTAGGGATAAGGGCTGAGTGAGGTGCGCTTCTAATGGGAACGAGGGCCGGCTCGATCGGGAAGAAGCGATGGCAAAGGGTGCGGCGGCTGTTATTCTAGTGATACTGATCATCGGTGCAATTTCGGGCTATTTCTTCTATACAAGGTATGTTCAGGGGACGGTCGTTTTGAGTATCTCCGATCCGGCTCAGGCGCAGCCCGGGAGTGGTCGGCAGTATGACACGAGCATTCTTCACATCTATCTCACCTTCGCTAGGATGGAGCTCCATCAAGGAGGCCTTGGAAACCCTAGCAATAGTAGCTGGTACACGATAGTTGGATCTCAGAAAACGGTGGACATGATTTCGGTTTTGACCGTTCCGGAGACTCTAGGTAGCGCGAGACTCGCTACAGGAACCTACGACCAGCTCCGGTTTCCAGTGTCCGCTGCAGTGGTTACTTTTTCCAATATTGGAAACGTGACATACACGATGCCGAGCGGTTCCCTCAAAGTCTCTGTTTCCGGGGGAGGGTTCCAGAGTTCTCCAGGCGCCACCGTGAATCTTCGACTAACACTGTCTTTCGACGATAATGAGATCCTTGCCATGAATGGACACTTGACACCTCATGCAACCGCCCAGATAGTAACCTAATCTTTCCCCTCTTAGAAAGACGATGAGGCTATTTCTTCGTCTTCTTCGGTGGCAGCTTGCTGGTCCAGTCCAGGGACCGGGTGACCCATATTCGGATCGTCTCGTGTTGGTTTCGCCAAGCGTTCGGAAGTACGACGTATTCCTTCATGGGCTTGCCCTTCATCGGCTCCAGCAATGAGGCGCCTTTCTTCTCTAGGAGTTCCTTCCGACTCTCATCAGACAATCGCACGAATAGGTCGTCTCCAAATAGCCCCGCGAACATGTTTCCGTTAACGAAGGCGGATATGTTTCCGAACATCGGCCGAATCGTGATACGAGCATCGTTAGGTAAAATGGATCTGAAAAACTCTTTGGAATCTTCATTGGAACGCGGAATTTTCATTCGAGTGCCTCGAAAGTTAGCGATAACCTAGCTCAGAGACTTTAGGATGTTCAAAGCTTCTCCAACGTGTGCGGTTGCGCGAGTCTGGGATGAGAAGGCATGTCTGATAATTCCTTTCTTGTCAATTACAAAGCTCACTCGGCCGACAAAAAGGCCCAGTGTCTTCTTGACCCCGTAGGCTTTCCTCACCGAACCGTCCACGTCACTGAGCAAAATGAAAGGCAAGTGATGCTGTTGAGCGAAGTCTCGATGAGAGTTTTGGCTGTCGGAGCTTATTCCAATCACTTCTGCGCCCAGATCCGTGAACGCTTCGTACGAGTCTCGGAACGTGCAAGCTTCCGCGGTGCAGCCGCGGGTGAAGTCTTTCGGGTAGAAGTAAACGACTATGTTCTTCTTTCCAAGAAAATCCTCCAGAGCAACGTAATTGCCATTGCTGGTGGGTAGGCGGAAATTTGGTGCGGTGTCGCCAACGGTGGGCAGTTTGTTTGCTTCCTACAAAGAAGCTGCGGGAGTGGAGAACAAGAGGCTTTCGTTGATAATTGGCCTAGGAAAGAGCTAAGCATACTTCGCAGTAGCACTCGTCTCAAAGAAATTGGGCTTTTCCGGGATAATACAAGCGGGATTGACAAAAGCCCGTATTGAAGCACTAACAGACGGAATATTCGCCACCGTGATGACCGTGCTAGTCTTGGGACTCAGAGGTCCTGACCCAAACCTTTCTGAGCCGGACCTTGCGAGCAGGATTCTAGGACTCTGGCCGAATTATCTCGCCTACGCGTTCAGCTTTGTCGTATTGGGTGTATATTGGATCGGCCACCACAACCAGTTTCACTACATCAAACAGACTGACAGAGTATTCTTGTGGGTCAACATTCTCTTCCTCTTAACCATCGGTTTCGTACCCTTCTCTACATCATTGCTCGGGCTCTACCCTTTCTCACCTACTGCGGTCCGAGTCTATGGCGCAAATCTGACGGCGACAGGGCTGGCACTCTATGCTGTATGGTGGTACGCAACCAGCCAGCATCGTCTGGTCGAGAAAGATCTAGACCCTCACATTGTGAGTCTAGCCAAGAGGCGGACTATTATCGGGCCAGTGGTCTCGGTGCTCGGAATCGGGTTCTCTTTTCTCGATACTCGTATAAGTCTAGTACTCTACCTCCTGCTCATTCCGTTCTTTATCCGACCAAGCCACATTGACATTCACTTCAGAGGAGGCTCTCACAACTAACTCTGCAAGGTTCCTTCGGTTTGCAGCGCCTAGCTAGTGCGTGAGACCAAGTCCGTCTTCCTCAATGTCGCAATGTCCTTAAAGCCCAATCTCAAATCCGGCGGAGGAAAAATCGCACGAGTTGAAGTGATTGGGTCTCCGCGACGGTCCATCTATGGTTGAAGCTCAATCTGTCTGGAAGGTCTACCAGACAGGTAAGTTGAAGGTTGAAGCTCTTAGGGGTCTCGACCTCAAGGTCCGAAAGGGCGAGATGGTTGCCGTAATGGGCCCTTCGGGCTGTGGCAAGACTACGCTTCTCAACTGTCTCTCTGGGCTTGACGACATCACCAAGGGCAAGGTAGCGATCGAGGGCGTTGACCTGGCAACCATGTCCGATGATCAAAAGTCCGGATTCAGGGCCCGAAGAATGGGTTTCATCTTTCAAGCTTACAATCTCCTCCCTGTGCTAAATGCGCAGGAGAACGTAGAGCTTCCCCTGCTGCTCGCAGGCGTATCTGAGGCCGATGCTCGCAAAGAAGCCTTGAGTGCACTGAAGATGGTCGGGTTGGAGGAGTGGCGGTTACACAAGCCCATGGAGCTTAGCGGTGGACAACAACAGCGCGTTACTATTGCGCGTGCTCTCGTGAACAAGCCCGCGATAGTATGGGGCGACGAGCCGACCGGGAATCTGGACTCCGAGAACTCTGCGGAAATTGTCAAGTTGTTGAGAAGCTTGAACCGCGACTATGGGCTGACCTTCGTGATAGTAACCCATGATTCTCAGATTGCCCAGGAGACTGATAGAATAGTCTCAATGAGAAATGGGCAGATAGAGAAAGAAACAGCCACCGGAACGAAGTCCTGAAGAGCGGGGCGATCGGCCAACGGCAGAATCCAGGTCGCACCGAAGATCACTCCTCCTAGGTCTAGTTGTCTTCCTCCTGGTAGTCGCTCTCGGGGAGCTATACGCGCTCTATCTGAACTACCAAAACAACTTCTTCCTGCGCCAGTTTGTCTCCGAAAACCAAACCCGACTTCTAGTCCAGTCCACGGGACTATTGGTCTTCGGTCTTGGCGCTGGCTACCTATCCTATCTGTTTTCCCGAGCCAAGTCTACAAGCAGAGCAGGACGATACTCAAGGAAAATACTCTCCTTTTCTTCATTTATCATGGTTCTCGCTGCTGTGCTCCTTTGGTTCGGCGGTCTTAGTAGCATTGTTGGAGGCTCGACCATTGGCTTTGAGGTCTACATCATAGTTGTGCTGTTGTTAATTTCGCTAGGTACGATGCTTCGGGATCGGCTTACTTTCAGAATGGCGCTACGCAATTTTACCCGGAGGAAGACCAACATGGCGCTGGTCATCGCAGGATTAATGATCGGAACCGCGATGATCTCCGGGTCCCTTGTAACCGGAGACACTCTCACGGAGCTGTTCACCCGTGGTGCCTACTTCGGCTACGGCCACGCCGATGAAGTTGTCTATGCGAGAAACAGTACCACGATCGGGTTTCAAGGATCCGCCTACCAGTACTTCGGCTACAACGTCTACCAGAGCCTCTCGACAGGTCTCTCCAACAATCCCTCCGCAGCACCCGACGTAGTAGGTGTCACCCCGGAAATAATCGAGACAGTCAGCCTCTACGATACTAACAAGGGAATAGTCCAGGCAGGATCAGCGCTCATCGGGACCTTCTCCAACGCGTCCCGTGTTCTGGGGGACTTTCATTCCGCATCCGGATCAGTAATCCCATCCACTTTCCGTGACACCGAGGCCGTGCTGAACGACAAGGCAGCGCGAGACCTAAACGCTACCATAGGAGACACGCTCACCGTCTACTCAGCGCAACGCCTCACAACTCAACATCTCAATTTCACAGTCGTAGGAATAGCCGCGTCTGACGAGAGGGGCTCGTTCACACAAGGAGACGACGTGTTCGTCACGCTTGGCATGGCTCAACAGTTTACTGGCCATCTCAACTCGGCCAACTACATCGCAATCACGAACATTGGAGGGCTAAGGGGGTCCATTCAATACAGCCAAACCGTGGCTCAGGCGGCAAATCAGACCCTGAACAACCTATACTCGACCACCCCATCGACAACTACCTCGACATCAACAGGATGCAAGACAGACCCTTCGATGGCCGTGACGCCCCCCGCGATCCCATGCGCATTTACCGAGAAGAAGATCTCAGTCGATAGCGCCACCAGCGGTGCGAAGCAGCTTTCCATGTTCTTTCTCATCCTAAGCTCATTCGCAATCCTGGCCGGCATCGTTCTGATTCTCAACATTTTCATCATGTTAGCCGAAGAGCGGAAATCGGAGATGGGAATGGCCCGGGCAGTCGGGATGAGGAGGGGTCAGCTGACCAAACTGTTCCTGTTTGAAGGAAGTCTCTACTCCGCCGGTGCCTCAATCGTCGGGGTGCTAGTAGGAATCGGCGTCGCATACGGCATTCTATACGCGATCGGGAACATTTTCAGTTCCTTCATCACGGGTTTGAACGAGTCATTGGTTCTCAGTAGCTTCACCGTCTCCTCAGAGTCACTGTTTACCGCGTTCACCGCAGGAGTTCTGATAACCTACCTTACGATCCTTCTCACCTCCTGGCGCATAAGCAAGCTCAACATCATTAGAGCGATACGAAACATTCCCGAACCGCCAAGGGGAAAGAGAACCTACACTCTACTACTCGTGACTGGCTTCGCGATGGCACTCGCAGGAATCTTGGTTTTCCAAGCATCGTTCGCGGCCAAGTCGGCCATAGAAGCGCTCGTGGGACCAAGCCTCGTTATTTTCGGTGCAGGGCTCGTCCTGTCAAGGTTCCTCCGCAACCGTTACGCCTTCACCCTCTCAGGTTTCGGGCTCCTTGTTCAGTGGGCGGTTCCGAGCCTGTCATTTGACAGTCCGCTGGTCTCGAACTACAGTTTCGGTCCTGAGGTGTTCATAATTGGAGGAATAATCATGGTCGTCGCCGCCGTTATGGTTGTAATGTACAATGTCGATCTTCCCTTGAAGGCGCTGCGTTTCCTCCTTCGCAAGAGGCGAACTCTGACCGCCATCTTCAAGATCGCCCTATCCTATCCTGAAAACAAACGCTTCCGGACGGCCGCTACCGTTGCAATGTTCGCTCTCGTCCTGTTCACCGTGTCGGCCGTTGCCGGCATTCAAGCCGAGCTGAATGCATCTATCAGCCAAAGCGCCAAAGATCAGTCCGGTGGATATGATATCGCCACCAACACTGCTCCGATAGCAAACCTGACCTCGTCAGTGATGGCTGATGCAACATTGAGCAGTAAGGTCTCAGCAGTCATCCCATTTAGCACAGTTCTGCTCGACGTGGCACATGATTCGTCCACGTCCCAGGATTTCCCTTATACCCTTCTAGTCGGAGCGGATCCGAACGCGCCGGAGACTGATAATTTCTTCACGACGAATTCGTTCAAGATGCTCAGCGTGGCTGCTGGCTACGTGTCCGCTACGGAGGTCTGGAATGCTGTCAGAAGCAACGAGTCCTACGTCGTATGGTCAGTGTCATTTGGAGGAAACGGGCATCCGAACCCCGGCGACAACCTCGTGCTCGCTGCGAGGCCTGCTGGGAATCTGGTGTTGAAGTCGGTGAAGGTTCTCGGGGTTCTGCGTGGACTGTTTGACGGAATACTAGGAGTAAGGGGACTTCTGAAAGACTCGTTCAACGTCGACTCCGGTACCTTGGGGCTTGTAAACGTAGCAAAGGGTCTGGATCCTGTTAATGTTGCCAACCTGTTGAAGAAGGATTTCATTCAGCTAGGCATGCAGACCATAGTTATCGAAGTGAGTATTGAACAAGGAGAGAGGATTTTCCTATCATTCTTCGGATTGTTCGAAGGCTACCTAGCTTTGGGCTTGGTCGTTGGAGTTGCGGGCGTCGGAATTATATCGATACGCTCGGTTGTCGAACGGAGGAATGAGATAGGTATTCTTCGCGCCCTAGGCTTCAGAAAGAGAATGGTCATGTTAGCGTTTCTTGTTGAGAGTAGTTACATTGCGCTTCTGGGAATCATAATCGGAGTTTCGCTAGGCGTAGACTTAGCTTACGCGTTTACGGCCCAGCCCAACTCGGGCCTCTCTTTCGTGATCCCTTGGACGCAGATTATCGAAATCTCGGTGGCATCATACGCATTGGCGATGTTGTCCGTGATCAGCTCGGCCCGCAAGGCTTCAAGGATTCCACCCGCGGAAGCCCTTAGATACACTGAGTAGCCTTAGATCTACTTTCCTCTAGTCCTCTTCGTGGTTTCGCTCGCGGCTTCTTTGAGGAGCCTGTTGGTGCTCTCTGTGCTTCCTCCGAGCTTGAGGGTTTGTTCGTGTTGATCGGATAGTCGTTTTGTAGCCTCGATGAGATCGGTGCGACGCGTCTGTTCAGCATTCGCAGATAATTGGTTCATTGTTTTGGTGGCTTCCTTTAGTTGTCCCGCGGCTAGATGCTGGTAGTATTCTTCTAGCCCTTGGTAGTATGTGAATTCCGAGGTGAGGTTGTTGTTGATTCCTTCTGAGAATTGCTCATCGTTCTTGGCCAGTCTGACCTCGACCGGGGCGTTGATGGTCTTCTTTTTGTCATCGATTGTGTCAGAGTATGTGACTTGAATGTTGAGTAGTCTCCCGTTGAATCCTGCGGGTATTGGGACTCGGCCCCAGATTTTTGCGACTGTTTCTACGGCATTGATTGATACCGGTGGGCCTTTGTAGTTGAGGATCTTGACATCGGGGGTTCCAAAATCTACGTTTATGTTTCTGGCGCCGACCTCGTTTACTGCGCTCTCCTGCATCAGGCTGGGGAGTTTGAGTTTCTGGGCGTCGGTGATGTTGTGGAGCGTTCCGCCGGATGCGTCGGCGAGAGCCTTCAAGATGGACTGGTTGTAGTCTGCGCCGATCCCGAATTCGATCATCTGGAATCCCGTGGGCATTTTTAGTTTCGAGTACTGTTCGGGTTTGGTGACGTCGGTGGGTTCGCCATCCGTTAGGAGGACGATCCATCCTGGGAGTCGGCTCTTTTGTGCTATTTCGAACGCTGATTGGAGCGCAGCGTAGAGAGCGGTCAACCCTGAGGCTCTGATCTTGGGAATAACCTCTGAAAGCCTGGTTTCCGGATAGGCTTGGACTGTGCTTGAAAACAAGACGACAGAAACTATGTTTCCCGAGGGAATACTCTTCACGTATTCCTGGGCACCGTTCTTTGCCAGCTCGATTTTCTGGCCGTCCATCGACTTGCTAGTGTCGAGCACTATTATGTGGTGGAACCCTTTCGCTTCGGTGCGCCTCTCGGCGACGAGCGTGATCTTGAATATCGCGTCTATCTTGGAGTCGAACGAGTATGAGTGGCTGAGCTCGGTTCTTGCCGACAGTGTCATAGTCTGATCTGCTCCATTTTGTCGCCGTCGAGAACCAATACGCCTGCGGACCCGCCGTGATATTTGCTGGAAAATATCGTGATCACCTTTCCACCAAGGTCTTCTCTGAAGCCGTCAACGACCTCGTGGCCTCTGATGATTCCTTTTAGCGCGTTGTTAGCTAGGAACTTTTCTGTTACGTCGCTTCCGTAGTAGTATGCTCCGTCTCCTCGTACGCTTGGCAGGAAGCCATCTATCATGTCTCTGGGGTCGTTCCAGAGCAGTTGGAACGCCGTCGGGTCGTCAGGGTTCAGGTCGGGAAATGGTAAGTCTGCTATCTGGGATACGGTATCAAGTGTGGTGGCTATTCCGCCATGGAGGCAGAGATAGTTGTTCACAACGACAGCGTAGGGCATGGCCTGGAAGAACTCTTTGAAACTATCATAACTGGCCTCACCTAACTTCTCTGTAACCTCTTCGAGAAAGCCGTAGTAGGGGTTCGTCAGAGGGCTCTCATGATTTCCCCTCAACATTATGATCTTGTTAGGGTCGTCTAGAAACTTTGAAGCGATTAGTCCGAGGTTCTCCACGCCGGTCTCTCCCCTGTCAACGTAGTCGCCTAGGAAGACAACTAGGTCGGCATCGCTGTAGAATTTGTCGAATACCGTTTGTGTAACATCAACCGCGGTATGCGTGTCTCCGACGAAGATGACTCTGTTCACGTCTCTGGGCTCGAGGAGTGGTTTTCCCATTTTCTCCTTTGCCTCTCTGATGAGCTGGGGAGTTTCCAGGGCTTCAATCATTCACTCGTGAGCCTCACGATAGTGCCGGTACCGAACTTTACTATACTGTTCGGTTTAACCTCGACGCTATCGTGAACCTGCTGGAATTCCTTTCCGTTGTAGAGGAATGTGCCGTTCTTGCTGTTCAGGTCTTTCAGCATCAGCTTTGCCCCGTCCATTGTGAGTTCCGCATGTTTTCTCGAGACTTCTTGATCTGGTATGACGACCACGTTTTCGGGACTACGTCCGATACTGACGACTGGGAAGTCGTCGAACTCTATCGGGACCTTTGACTTGATGAGGGATTGGGCGGGAGTGTTCACGAAAACCATGTAGTATCGTCCGTGCCCGATCGCTGGGGTGGTGGCCGATGGGCTGAATGGGGTGTATGGGGTAGGGGTTGGCAGGAAGGGGGTAATTTCAGGTTCTGGCAATGGGGGCTCCGGATTTTTCTCACTAGTGTCGAAAGAGAAAATTGTCGGTTCAGGGGGTGTTTCCTCAGCATCTATCTTCTCAGGTTCTGAAGCTTCTAGCGGTTCAGGTTCTTCTAGTTCCTTCGGTTCCTGTTCTTCTAGTGGTTCTGGGGCCTTCGGGGTCGCCGTGTCTCCAGCTCTGGCTCCACCGCATGATATGCATGCTTGTTTAGAGTCAGGATTGTCGGCCCCGCACGCTGAGCACGTCCAGATGAGAGTCTCCGCGGACTCCGCATCCAGATCAGGGTCTTTCTGCTTCGACTTACGCTTCATAGATGGACGCTTCATGGCTGCACTCTTCGGTTCTACTGCGTTGCGGGCATGTAATTGCGCTGGAACGAAAACCGCCCGGTGTCGGTCACACCGTTGATTACTAGGAATTTGAGTATGGCAAGTCTACCTTTAGGAAGGCGCTTGCTCCGCGTTGCCGCAGTTGAAGAAAGCCCGCAGGCTTCCCTTCACGCGGGACTCTTTCGGACCATTTCTCACCGTAGTGCTCTCTGTGCCGATCGCCTTTCTCTTCGGTCTAGGAATACAAGGTGATCCCTCAGCGTACATCATCGGGCTGGTCAGCCTCGGCGTTCTGACGTCTCTGGATCTGCGAGGCGGGATTCCAAGGGTCGGGGTCGGATTCGTTGTTTCGTTTCTCGCTTCTCTTTATGTCATTGGACACTCAGTCGCTGGACAAGGCCTGTCGCCGTTGTCGTTTGGGGATCTATCCCTACTCCTCGTTGCCTTTCCACCCTCAATCGCGGTCCTCGTGGCGGGACTTCTCTTCTCGCGGGCGACACCCTACAAGATGATCAAATCAAACGTCGTTGCCTCGGTCGCGTTGGCGGTTGGGCTCGGCTTGGGGTCGGCTTTGAAGGCGGGTTCGGCTTTGTCAATAGACTCGCTTACTATACTGTTCTTCATCGCGCTTGGTGCAGCCGCGAACATTGTCCAGATGGTTCTCTTCCATTTCCTCGACAAGGTGTGGCGCACCAAGAATCTCTCGATGTCAATGATGCCTACCGCTTTCTTCACGTTCAATCTGTTGGCCGTCCTCGGGTTTGTCGCCTCTCAGGATCTTAACCAGCTCTACCCGTTCGTTTCATCTCTCGGGTTCTTGCCTGCATTGGCGTTGGTCGGAGTTGGCTCTAACAATCTCGCGCAGAGAATATCGCTGGGACCCAGCCTTGGACCAACAATTAGCATAACGGGAGCACCGATCCTTCGACAGGGCAAAGAACAGACAATCAAGATCGCCACCCATTTTAGTGGGCATGCGATGAAAATGGCTAGGATCGTAGCGACAATTACAAGGCCTGGAGGTAAGATCGAGTCCCTGAAGGTATCTCAGGTTTCGGCTGGAGAGTACAGCGCGCACTATAGGCCTGGAGGCTCAGGCAACTATGCTGTGCATATTACTGCTACAAGCAAGGAACACCAGACAGCCAGTCAATCATTTTCCTTCGATGTCCAATCGCCTCAGTCAAGTCCTCCTCCCCCGGCATCAAATCCACCTCCTCAGATTCGTCCGCCGCCTCCGCCTCCCGTAATGCCCTCACTTGTGCAACTCCCTCCACGTCCTTCGATACCCTTTGTCAAGGGAAACCTTCCACGCTTGGATAATTGGGACCCGAGAGTCTGGGTCGGCCAGGAGGTTCACAGTTACAAGATAACTGAGCATCTCGCCACGGGGCTCACCGGTTATGTTTTCCGTGCTAGCTTCGGGCAGGCGGGGACTGAAATGGCGATAAAGATTCCTATCCTCAGAACCGGGGCAGGGGCCGCTGCTCTCGAAGAAACCATGTCAGAGGCCACACGGCTCTTGGAACTGTCGGAGCAGTCGAAATATGTCGTCCAGCTCAGGGGAATCTTAGTTGACCGACTCAACATTCAGGAGATTGTGAGAGGCGATACGCAATTGTATCTGCGCAGTCCTCCCGCGATAGTAATGGAATTGATGAAGGGCGGGGCTGCCAAGGGACTTCTGGAAGATGCGTCGTACGACTCGTTGTACTATTCCGAGAAGTGGGGTGGTATTGTCATGCTCATCGGCTATATGATAGCTACTGGACTGGAGACAATTCACAACGCGGGCTTCGTACATCTTGACGTCAAGCCGCAGAACATTCTGTTCAACCTCAAACCCCCGGCCACTGGACAGGAGATGAGGGATCAGATGAAGTCTGGAACTCTCGTCCCGAAGCTAGCTGACCTCGGTTCCGCCGTGCGTATCGGAGGAAAAGTCGGCCAGTTCACATCGGAATATGCTCCCGGCGAACAAGTCTTGGGGGATAGCACGGCATCTTCCATGGACATCTACGCGCTGGGAGCTACACTATACAATATGCTGACGAAGACCCCTGTGAATTCCAAGAAGCTGATCGAGTTGATGAACACGATGACAAGTAATCCCGGGTCTGGTAGAACGGCGAGCGATCTGAAGTCGGCTTGGAACTCGTTCAACCCTGATTTCGATAGGATTGCCAAGCTCGCATCATCGGTTCCTGTCCTCAAGAAAATGTTGGATAAGGACCCTCGGCACAGGCCATCTGCCGGGTCTGCAGCTGCTTTGCTCCGAGACCTCGGAGACAAGACGCTATCCTAGATGATCGATCGAGAGCGTTGACGGAGCGATCTCGCGGATAGTCTGGGACACTCAACCTAGGAAAATGCTGAAGTACGCTGGCTCGTTGAAAATTGTTCAATGCGTAGCTGTCCTATTTGCGGAAAAGAGGTCCAGGCGGCGACGGCGTACTGCCCGTCCTGCGGCACAGACCTTCGACAGATCTCAGCTGGTCCCACGATGCCGACCGGAAGCTATCCGCCAGCCTATTCCTATCCACAGCAAGGAACGATGATTCCGGCAGGAGGCCAGTCGCATAGTCATAGAAAGTACATTCTGGCAATCGTCGCCGTAGGCATAATTGCTCTCCTAATAGGCGGATTGATCGGTTACTCACTCCCGATACCGCCCGACTTCACTACTCTAACTGGAACAGTTACTCTGAGCAGCCAATTTAACGGAGCTCCCCACCTGATAATATTCGACAGTTCCGCCACGGGCAATCTGAGCTCGGCTGTGTTCCCTAACCACTCTTACGCGGTCAATCTCCCTATCGGAGGACCAGCATATTCTGTCACAATCGAGTGGCAGAACCTAACGAGCAGCCCCAGTATAGCAGCCCACTGGTGCAACGCCTCTCCGAGCACTTTCAGTTCGTCTAATTCCAACGCTACTCAGAACTTTAGTTGCTAGATAACTCTACGAGACAAGAATGGAGCAGATAGATTGAGGATTTGAGGTGGACCGCGGCGTGATCGAAACCCGTCTTCTTTGATTTTGAGGGAGTTCGATGTGTTCTAGAGAAGGGTGATGCCGGGACCCTACCGTGTGGGCTGCGAAACATTGTACTCGAGCTTTTGTTCTCCCTGGACTTTGAGCTCGCAGTATTTGTAGAGCGCATCATAGGTTGGGAACTGAAGTCGCATGTTGTCGAAGTCGTCCTTGGCAAGGTTTCGGAAACCGTGCGCTATAGCTTCGAGACCAGCTGATTCAGGTGGGGCATCGGGAATCTTCGCATCAGCTCCTCTGACTATCCTCGCTAGCTCCAAGAGCGCAGGATCCTTGAGTTTGTACTTCCTAATGATAGCGTCGAAGCTGACGTATTCCTTGCCGTCCTCTTTGTAATGCGTAAGTTCTATGCCCTTGGCGTCGTACGGTATCGCCCCTGTTTCCTTGACCACTCGGGATATATTTTCCGGGGGGACGAAGAGGAATTCCGGACTCTTATCTACGAACTTCTTGATCAGCCAGGGACAGGCTATCCTGTCAACTTTTGCTTTTTCTCGGGTGACCCATTTCATTCATTTAACACCCATAGACGTTCTACATGGATAGAAGATCTCCCATATGAGGCTAACTCACCAACCCCAAATGCCGCGCGGATTTCCCTTACTGAACCAGTCAGGTTGAAGTTTCTTTATGCCAAGGAGAACCACAAGTTTGAGATTCACATGGAGCTTGAATGGTTGCCCACCCAGAAACAAATCTCCTCTCGTTAGTAGAGGGCACCCAAGTTCCAGGACCTAGAATAACAAGCAAGGGCCGCTGTTTGCCTTTCGACTGGATGACTAAAGACGGAAAAGTTGTCCTCATCGAGAAAGCGGTCCGCACAGTCCCCTATGGTTTCTTAGGAGTCCTTTTTTCAGTTTACCTGAGCCAGTTAGGTCTCGACGCCTTTCTCATAGGCATGGTCCTGGCCTTGACGGTTGCTTCGAGTGCGATCTACACTCTCGTCGCAAGCGTATTCGCTGACCGCCTCGGCCGCAAGCGGACATTGATCTTCTTCGCGCTTACTGACGCGCTGGCTGGCGCTATTCTCTTCTCTTCAGATTCTTTGTGGGCGCCAGTAGCTGCCGGGATTGTAGGCAACATGACTGTGGGAGCGGGAGAGGTTGGCCCTTTTCTGACATTGGAACAGGCGATTCTTCCAGGAGCGTCTTATAGCAGGCGGAGAACCCTGGGGTTTAGCGTCTACAATCTTGTAGGGTACGTTTCATCTTCAGCCGGAGCCCTTCTGGTCGGCCTCCCTCAATACATCGGTCCTGGTATTGGAGGATATCGCCCTCTGTTCTTGGCATATCTTGCGTCAGGCTTGTTGGGAGCATATCTCTACTCTAAGCTCTCGACAAGGATCGAGAAGGAAAAGACCGCCACCCCGAGGATCAGCGTCTTGTCTGAGGCCTCGAAGCCAGTCGTAAGGAGATTGTCAGCATTGTTCGCGTTGGACTCGTTCGGTGGAGGCTTCATCGGCATAAGCATACTCTCGTACTATTTCTACGAGAGGTATTCTTTGCAGCTCAGCTCGCTCGGATTGCTGTTCGCCGGCACGCAGATCATAACCGCAATCTCGTTTTTGATTGCTGAACGTATCGCTCGCCAAATTGGCTTGATCAAGACAATGGTCTACACTCATATCCCATCAAATCTTTTGTTGGCGTTCATACCGTTTGTCTCTTCGGCTCCAATCGCTGTTGGTCTACTTCTCTCTCGGCAATCCCTCTCTCAAATGGATGTGCCTACTCGTCAGTCATACCTGATGAGTGTTGTGCCAGAATCTGACCGCACCCCTGCTGCTGGGTTCACTAATGTTTCCCGGAGTATCGCCCAGACTTTTAGCCCCTCAATCGCCGGCTACGCCATCGCCACGCTGTGGCTGGGATCTCCATTCATTATCGCAGGTGGACTAAAGATGGCCTATGACCTGTCCCTCTACAAGATCTTCCACAGGTTGAAACCGCCTCAGGAAGACTAGGTGAGTAGGTGCAGTCTTGGATTCCAGTGACGGATTCTTTGTACGAAGGCAAGGTTTTCGGACCACGCTTCCAGCATGTGTACCGAGAAGGGATGAGAACTGTCTGATCTGTTTGCGCTTCTAGTACAAATCGTCAGCGTCGTCGCCCTTTGGGCAATTGTTGGCGAGTTGTTTCGTCGAGGGCTCATTGCGATAGCCAAAAAGGCAGGCGCTTCCAGGCAGCTTGTCAGGAACATCCGTGATGGTGTCCGGATAGCCTGGATTGTAGTCGCCGTTGCCGCTGTCTTGATAGTTACGGGTATCGCTTCCGAGTTTCAGGCTCTGACCGTGACAGGGTTGGCAGGCCTCACAATTTCCTTGGCCCTTCAGACAACCCTTTCCAATATTATTGCGGGTGTACTCCTCTTCTCGGATAAGACACTTCGATTGAACGATGTCATTTCGTACAGCGGGATAAAGGGCACTGTTGTCAGGGTGGGTCTGAGGTCGACCCTGATCAGGACTCAGGAGGGAAACATTGCGATAATCGGCAACAGCACACTGATGAGTGGACCCTTCATCAACTATTCGGCCGAAGAACGTCTCGTCGGAAAACCCTGAGACCAGTTTCTAGAAAAGGGACGTGTTGAAGATCACTGAACACTCTCGTTTCTTGCTCCCCCTCCGTCGCCCTCTCCTCGGGACAGGGAGGCAAGGATCGCGCGAACGAGGTCTCTTGCAGATTGGGGTGTCAGTTCTACTGCGATCCTATATTCTGGCCCAGCCGTCTCGCTGAGGAGGTCAATGATTACGGCTCGTTCAGCTCGGGCGTGATCGGGATGGTCATAGGAAACGCTCGCCTGATCTAGGAGGAACCAACCGTTTGGACCCTTACCGCTGCCTGAGACTCTTGTGTTCTCAACGATTCCCGTACACATGGTTTCTCACACCTTACTCTCTAGCAAAATGTCGTCAACGCTTGCCAATTGTTCCAAGGTATTTTTCGAAGAAAGCCCAAACCTTGTTCCAGCCATCGACAGCCTGTTCTTGCCTATAACCCGACTTGTCGTAGTAAAAAAAACCGTGGCCGGCTTTCGGGTACATGTGAAACTCGTATGTCTTCCCATACTTCTTCAACTCTTGCTCATGTTGGGCAACCTGTTGCGGGGTCGGGAACTGGTCCTCCTCGCCGAATAGCCCGAGAAGCGGGCATGACAAATCCTTCGTATAGTCTATGGGTGCAACGGGATACTTGGGGGTCAATTCCTGCTGGGACATAACCACTCTTCCGCCCCAGCAATCCACGACGGCATCGAAACCCTTGGTTCTGCAGGCCACGAGAAACGCTTGTCTCCCACCCGAGCACGTGCCGAATACTCCAGCCTTGCCATTACTCTGCGGGAGAGATTTCAGATATCCCAAACTTTCTGTCATATCGCCTACGACATCATCATCGGGCACTCCTCCTGCCGCTCGTGCCTTAGCAGCAATATCCTCTGGCGCACCGTGGCCGAATTGGTAGTAGATGTTGGGGCTAATTGCTAGGTAGCCATGGTGGGCGAACTTTCGAGTGGTCTCCCGATACCATTCGTCCCAACCAGGGGCGTGATGGATTAGCACAACTCCAGGGAAGGGTCCTGAGCCCAGAGGCCGTGCGAAGTACGCGTTGATAATCGTGCCATTATGTCCCGGAACCGTTACGGTTTCTGCTATCATCCCTTCGTACATATCAGTCCGATACTTGTGCATGTTCGATGCTCGCCCGTTGTGGACGGAGAAGGGTAGGTTTGTTTAGCTTTTCCTCAAATTGTTTGACGAGCATGTCAAGAGGGGCGGCTATAGGGGAGGCGGTTTCGACGAGGCCTAGTCATTTTCGCCAAGCTACTCCTTGTGATAGTCGGATTCTGACGTTCCTCGATGGCCCTTAAGTACTCGATTGCAAATTCGAGCGTTTGGATTGTAATGCAGGCAACTGCTCAAGCTGGAAGGGCTGTCCAACAGGTCAAAGAATACGACCTATTTCTTGACATCGATTTTGACGCTCTGAAATTCTCAGGGAAAGTAAGAATCGACATGAGCTCTACTGGAGACATCAGCCTCGACGCATTAGGTCTAGAGGTTACGAGCGTCAAAACCAGTGGTCGAACCGTTCCGTTCAAGCATCACGGAAATGTCGTGGATATTCAGATTGGCCAATTCTCCGGTATGCTAGAAGTTGAATACCAAGGAAAGGTCTCTGAGAGCCTGACCGGGTTCTACAAGGCTCCATACGGAGACAAGTACGTTCTGACGACACACTTTGAAGCGGGACATGCTCGTAGACTTCTGCCTTGCATCGATCATCCAGCCTACAAGGCAGACTTTAGACTAACAGTACGCGCGAGAAGTGACCTCTCTGTAATCTCGAACATGCCAGTTGAATCCGAGAGGAGGGAGGGGAACAAGAAGACGGTAATTTTCCAGAAGACTCCGAAGATGTCAACTTATCTTCTCTACGTTGGAATCGGCAGGTTCGAGGAGGACAAGAACCGCCATAACAAAACAGAGTTGTATACAGCCTCTGTTGTCAAACCTGATGGCAAGATCAAGACCGGTCTCGCCTTCGAGGCAGCGCAGAAATCTCTAGAATTCTACGAAAAGTATTTCGGTATTCCATATGATCTGCCCAAGCTCCACTTAATCGCTGTCCCCGAGTTCGCTTATGGGGCGATGGAGAACTGGGGCGCGATAACCTTCCGAGAGATCTTGTTGCATGCCGACAAGGACACGAGCACCTCGACTAAGAAGAGCATCGTTGAAGTAATCGCGCACGAGATTGCTCACATGTGGTTCGGTGATCTCGTCACGATGAAATGGTGGGACGATCTCTGGCTCAACGAGAGCTTCGCGACCTTCATGGCCTACAAAGTGGTCGACTGGGCATATCCACAATGGAAGATTTGGCAAGACTTCGTCAAGAACAGCACAGGTGGAGCGATGGCTCGAGATGCTCTGAAGAGCACACATCCCATCGAGGCCAAAGTCCGCTCTCCAGAAGAGGTTGAGGAACTGTTCGACGAGATTAGCTATGGCAAGGGTGCTAGCATTCTTCGAATGATCGAAGCATACATAGGTCCCGACGAGTTCCAGAAGGGTGTTAGCAACTATCTGAAACAGTTCCGTTATTCCAACGCAGCCGGCCGCGACCTGTGGAACCATCTTCAGCAGGCGTCGGGTGTTGACGTTAGCCGCGTTATGGAGGAGTGGATCAGCAAGGTCGGATACCCAGTTGTCAAAGCTTCGCTGTCGCACGGCAACCTAGTGCTGGAGCAGGAGAGGTTCTTGCTATCCGGGTCCAGAGAGCGCCAGACTTGGCCTATCCCTGTCTCAATACTGATAGACGGAAAGACTCAGCAGCTCTTGCTTGACAAAGAGAAAGCTGACGTCAGAGTTTCCAATCCAAAATCCGTGAAGCTCAATGTTGAACGAACCGGTTTCTATAGAGTCGACTATCGTGGCGGCGATCTACAATCACTCGTCTGGGCCAGCAAGCTCTCCGGGCTCGACCGGTATGGGCTTGCAAACGACGCTTGGGCCTTCCTCAACTCCGGCAACATGAGTTGGAAAGAATACCAGAGCCTCCTCGAACGATTCTCTAAAGAAGAAGAGTATCTACCTGCCTTTGAGGTGTCTGAACGGCTCACCACCTTATTCCAGATTGCCCCGAGAAAGATCGTCGATCTCTCGCGAAGGTATCACAAGTCACAGCTGAGAATACTTGAGGGGAAAAAGGACGAGAACAGCTCCCTGCTCAAGGGAACCGTCGCTGTACGACTCGCTCTCCTAGATGATACATACGCACAAGAGGCGGGGGCGAAATTCAAGGAACTATCCACAGTAGAACCGGATATGAAACGAGCGGTGATCGTAGGTTATGCAAGATCGTCCGACGATTACGACGGGCTCATCGAGCAGTACAATAAGAGTACCACAGACGAGGAACGCCTCAGATACTTGGAAGGACTCGCCAGTTTCAAGCGACCTGACTTAGTCAGAAAAGTTCAGGACTGGGCGATGGCCGGCAATGTGAAGCGTCAAGACATCGGGCGTGGACTACTCCAGTTCGCCACCTCAAACCCGGATGCACACGCCGTTACTTGGGAATGGTTCAAGGACAATGTTGAGAAGCTTGACAAGATGTACGAAGGGACAGCCACACTCTCCGCCTATATGCGTGCATACATCTCGATCCTAGGAGTCGGTCGGGTCGGGGAAGTCGAGAAATTCTTCAGCGAACATAGACTAGCTGGAGCAGACGCAACACTTGAGAGGCTAAAGATTAACGATCGGCTTGCAAAGGAGATAACAAAAGCTTAGACTTCAGAGTCGCCTAAACGCCGCTCCAGTCAGACAGGCTCAGATAGAGACGTTCTAACTCTAATTTCGTCCTAGACTATCAGGAACGTTCTCGCAAGCTCAAGAATTCTGCACAAGTAGTATCGAAGCGCTTTTGAGACAGCCTTCCCCTCGGAAGCATGACGCGTCGGAGTAGAGTTAGGATTCTTGTCTGATAGGGTGGATTCCGCGGGCGGTTACAAGCCCATCAGCGATTATGGGGTCATCGGAGATATGCACTCAGCAGCGCTCGTTGGACTTGACGGTTCCATTGACTGGTACTGTGCGCCGAGGTTCGACTCTCCCAGTGTGTTCGCGGCTCTGCTCGACTCGCAAAAGGGAGGCAGATTCCAGCTGTCTCCGACGGGGAAGTTCACGACAAAGCAGAGCTATGGAGGCGACACGAATGTGTTGGCGACCACGTTCGATTCTCGAGAGGGACGCATCAGGCTTACAGACTTCATGCCTTGTTTCATGGAGAAGGGAGAGCTGAAAGGGTTTCAGGAACTCCACAGAATTGTCGATTGCCTCGATGGTGATCCTGGGCTTAGAATTACTTTTCAACCACGTTTCAACTATGCTCGCGGAAATACGATCATACGAGAAACCCGAGACGGATGCTTGGCGAGGAATCAGAGACACCACGTCAGTCTAGCCTCGTCCGTAAAGCTACTTGTCTCAGACAAGGATCTACTGGTCAACGATTTCAGGCTGTCCCGAGGTCAGAGAATCGTCTTTGTCCTCAAGTGGGGAAACAGCTCGCCAACACCTGCGGCGAGATATGAAACGAGTAGGAAGCTATCCAAGACATTATCCTACTGGAAACGATGGGTTAGTCACGTCAAGTACCGGGGCCCGTATCGGGCACATGTCGTAAGATCATGCCTCGTGCTGAAAATGCTACAGTATGCTCCTACCGGGGCTATGGTGGCGGCTGTTACCACCTCTCTACCGGAGAGTATTGGTACGCTGCGGAATTGGGACTATCGATATTCTTGGATCAGGGACAACGCTCTTTCAGTCTGGGCGTTAAGTGAGGCTGGAGCCACAAGGGAGGCCCAAGATTACACTAGATGGATGATCAATGTTCGACGTCATTCCAAGGAGAGGTTGCAGATAATGATGGGCATTGGAGGTGAAAGGGAGATCCCGGAGATTACCCTGGACCATCTTGAAGGCTACCGGCGTTCGAGCCCAGTGCGGGTCGGCAACGCGGCGTACAAGCAGTTGCAGTTGGACATATACGGTATTCTCGCTGATTCCATGTATTATCTGCATCGCGCGCTAGGATGGACAACCAAGCAAGTATACGAAAATCTGGTAAAGTATTCTGCTGATCAGGCGGCAGCGGAATGGGAAAAATCCGACAGCGGAATATGGGAGATGCGTGAGGCGAGATCGTTCGTGGAGTCGAAGATGTGGTGCTATGTCGCCCTCGACCGGGCGATGAAGATAGCTCGAGAACTAGGATACGACGAAGACTGGCGGAGATGGGAGCCCGTGAAGAAGAAGATCAAGAGTCAGATTCTGTCCGATGGATGGTCAAGCAAGAAGAAGGCTTTCACGATGGTTCTCGGGGGGGACGACCTCGATGCAGCTAATCTCCTCATGCCCCTAGTGGGGTTTCTGCCGGCTAGGGATCCCAAGATGACCTCGACAATCCAGCGCATCCGAGAAGAGCTATCCAAGGGCGATCTAGTCTACAGATACAACGTGGATGATGGCCAACTGGGAAAGGAGGGGGCTTTCACTGTGTGCAGCTTCTGGATGGTAGACTGCCTAACACGGCTAGGGAAGTTAGGTGAAGCAGAGGGACTGTTGAATCAGTTATTGAAACGAGCTAATCACTTGGGATTGTACTCCGAAGAGATTGATCCTGACACCGGTGAAGCATTGGGGAACTTTCCGCAAGCCTATACTCACATGGGTTTGATAACAGCCTCCGTTCGTCTCGAGGAGGCACGTCGAAAGACCGGGTTCATGCGCTATGCCCGTGCTCTATCTAACAGAATCAGTGGCTAGTGAGCACCCCGGATAGGGAAGAGCTTCTACGACTTGCCGGTCTTGTACAGATCAGTGAGAAGTTGGATGACTTCCCGATGGTTTCTCAGGTTGAACCTTGCATAGGATTTCGCAAGTCCTACCTTGATCGAATAGGCCTGATCCGGAATCGCCTCGAAGAGGTCTTCGTCAGCCCAATCGTCCCCCATTGCTAGCACGAAGTCGAAGTTGGTCTCGGAGAGGAGCAGCTTCGCAGCCAATCCTTTGTTTATTCCAACGTTTCTCACCTCGATCGACTTACTGCCTTGTAATACTTGGAGCTCAGTGTTTTCAGTGAAATAGGACAATTCGTCGGCAAGCTCTTTCGATCGCACATATGCGAGTTCCGGGTCTGCTGCTCGGAAGTGCCAAACGAGGGAGAACTCCTTTTCCTCCAAGAGAGATCCTGGCAGTCGATCTTCATAGCCTCGGAGGGTAGGTCGGACTTTCTCTTTCCAGTTGCTTTCTACCTTTATCGTTGGGACCCAGTCTTTGCCTTTTTGTCTGATCCAGGCTCCATGCTCAGCAACGATTCCTAGATTGAAGGAGCCGAACCAATCTTGTAAGAGGGTTCGATTGCGTCCGCTGATTATTACCAGATTGTTTCGTGGATCTTCTGAGAGTGCGTTGAGGACGGCTAGTAGGGTCTTTTCGGGGACTGCTGTCTCCGGACGTGCCTTGAATGGCGATAGTGTCCCGTCATAGTCTAGAAGGAGTATCCTGTTCTGGGAGGTGTCATAATCTCTGATCATCTTCTCTCTAGTCGCGGCGTCAATTAGTTTAGCGCTGAATTTCTTCTGTTGTTGTTTGATCGAGCGTAGTTTGCCCGTGAAATCCTGGCCCCATTTGATGACATCGTAGCGCTCCAGTCTGGTCTGCATTGCTTGGTTGCGACGTATTTGCTCCGATTCAGGCATCTCAAGGGCGGTCTTGATGGCGTCTACTATTTCGGAGGTGTCGTTGGGGTTTATGATGAGTGCCTCGCCCAGTTCCCTGGAGGCTCCTGCCATCTCGCTGAGGATTAAGACGCCTCTCTGGTCTATCTTTGACGCGACGTATTCTTTGGCGACAAGGTTCATCCCATCCCTTAGAGGAGTCACCAGCGCAACGTCACTGATGGCAAAAAGACTCAAGAGTTGATTGTAGGGCAGGAACCTGTACCGGTATACTATCGGGGTCCAGTCGATTGTCCCGAACTTTCCGTTGATACCGCCAACGAGTTTGTCGATCTCTTCTTTCATCTGTTCATATTGTTCGGCTCCGAGTCTTGAGGGCACGACCGATAATACTAGAACAACTTTCCGTTGCCATTGAGGGTGTCGATCGAGAAAGATCGCATAGGCTTCCAGACGGTGCTTGATTCCTTTGGTATAGTCGAGCCTGTCTTGGGACAGTATTATCTTGCGATTGCCGAGTCTCTCGCGGAGCCCGCGGCCCTCTTCTTGTATGTCGTCACTTTTCGCGAGGTCACGAATCTCGCGGTAATCAACGCCCATTGGGAATGTGTCAATTTTTATCGTCCTTTCTCCGTTAATGAGCACCTGGCCGAAGCTGTGTTCATAGCCTAGGATTCGGAGAATACATCTGAGGAAGTGTTGCGTGTAGTCTATGGTGTGAAATCCTATCAGGTCGGCTCCAAGAATGCCTTCCAATATTTCCCTGCGCCACGTGGTTGGGAGGGTGCGGAAGACGTCGTATGAGGGAAAGGGAGTGTGGAGGAAGAACCCGATTGGGATGTCAGGCAGTTTCTCTCTCAACAGTCTGGGGAGAAGCATGAGATGATAGTCGTGGATCCAGACTGTATCGTTGGGCTGGTATACCTTTAGGATGGAATCTCGAAAGGCCTCGTTCACCTTCACGTACTGTGCCCAGTCTTCTTCTCTGAACTTGGCGTATGTGGGAAAGTAGTGGAATAGAGGCCATATTGTGCTGTTGCAGAATCCTTGGTAGAATTTTTTCATGGTGTCAGCGTCGAGGAAGACGGGGCAGGCCCTTTGCTTGGCAGCCTTCGTTCTCAGTAATTCTCGAGAGCCTTCTTCGACCTCCATGCCCGGCCATCCAACCCATAGGTAATCTGTTCCGGAGGGGTTTTGTCTTGCCCACTCCAAGTATGCGGTCAGTCCAGAGACTAGACCGCCCGGGCTGGCATGGAAAACCAGTTTGTTGTCGCGACTGCTGACCGTGAAAGGCAGTCTATTGGATACGACTAAAAGTGTCATGCCTAGCTCGTCTTCGGGATTTTTTCTCAGAGGGTCTAACTATCCATTAAGATTGTTAGTAACCCATCCCTAAACCAGCCCAGTATAGGGTCGAACATGTCAATTCTATCCTTTCTCGAAGGAACACCGCTTAGCACGATTCTCATACTAGCTGACATTGGAATCTGTTGGGAGGGCTAAGAAGTCGTAAGAGAAGTCAGTGCAACCAAGATGAAGCCTCTAACGAGAATTCGAGGAGAAACTACAAGGGATTTTGACACGTAGAACTAGTGCCATGGTTGTAATCGATGAAGGAAATTGAGGTCGTTCGCGGTTCAGAACTGAAATCAGGTTATTCGACTCCAGGGATCGTTCGTGAGAAAGCGTTTGAGTCAATCCACCGATACATCATTGTGTCACGGCCAAGGATTGCTGGCGGAGCAGTATCGGACTGGCACCATCACGGAACAAGACATCTCTACGGGTTTCTTGAAGCAGGGCGCATGCGATTGGAATATGGCTTGAAAGGTGCTAGAGCTGTTGAAGTGGGACATGGAGATTTCTTCCATATTCCTCCACGTCTGGTTCATCGCGACGTGAATCCTGACAAGAAACAAGAGCTAGTAGTTGTAAACATTCTAGTAGGGAGAGGAGAACCAGTCATCAATGTCAAGAGTCCCAAGAAAGCTTGAGCGGCATCGAGGCGCACGTGATGTGTCTTACTTCAATTTCTTTGGGTCCCAGTCGAGGGAGTCGGCGTTTATCTTCTCCGCTTTGAGCGCGGTTTTCAATCCTCCTAAGACACTCGTGAAAGTGTAGCCTGGTCCGAGACGGAGAACATGATGTACGACCGGCTGCTTGTGCAGTTGGTAGATCGGGTCGGAGGGAAACGAGGAATTGAGCCAGAAGATTATTGGATTCCTGATCTTTCCATTGTACTGGACGAGTTGGCGGGCGAGAAGGTGATTCGGCGGGTTATCGCGTGCATGGAGCCTCTCGTCAAACTCGAAGCTCTGCCCAACTTGGACCATAGCAGTTCCCCTCCGAGCATGCAACATTACTTGGGGCGATAGCACGCAAACTGGGCATTTGGAAAGCCAGTCTCTTAGCTGCTTCTCGTAAGACTCCACCGCGTTATCGAAAGAACTCATTCCCAGCAAGTAGGTGTCCCCCTCATAATAGAGTTGTTGACTCCGTCAGCAACTAGCAGGTTTTTGGGCGTGCTTGCTCACGGACCAGAATTGACGAAATGCAGGAATCTTAGGCGGACGGCCGATCTTGGTTGGTGCGGGGGGTGAGCGTTGCAGTTTTAGGTCTAAATCGCTGGCACCAGAGAACCAAAAAGTCGATCGACGGTACTAACAACCGCCTACATACATGTCCTGAGTGATGGTAATAGTTGAAGGCAACCCGTTAGGGTTGTAGATGGTGACGTACTCCTGGCCCTGATGAGCGAACGGCTCAGAAGGACACCCTCTTCCACCGCATTCATATGTTGCAGAACTGACCAGACCTGAACTGAACAAATACGATCCAATTGTACCGGTTGTGTTAAAGCTGCCGAATTGACTGGCTGTCATGATGTACATTGTAACTGGCTGTGTGGCGGTGAAGGCCCCCCACATCGACCTAGAATCCCAAATGACATTGCTGACGAAAAAAGGGTAGTCCGAATGTGAGACTGGTCCGACCACTATTTGAGTCCCTGCAGGAATCACCGTGATCCGGGGGCAGACCGAGTTGTCCCAGACAAGGAAGGCGATCGTTGGGACCAACAGGCAAATCAGGAAAATTAGGGCGAATAGGAGTCTCGTGTGTCGCTTTTGCAATGCTGTTTTTGTGAGCGCGTTTTGTTGGACTTGCAGAGACCCCTTGACCCTACGCACCTGCGGATCCTGGAATTCAGAGCCAACAGGTTCAATCCTGTTTAGTCGCTCACTGATAGTCGGGACTCTGTCGTATTCCTCCAGGCCGGGGACTGGTTCTGGCTGTTTCTCTCCTATTTTTGCCAGAACACCGGCGAGTCGATCGCGACCAACCAGGTCCCCCGCCTCGGAGTTCGCCAAGAGTCGCATCCGAAAATCTGTGCCCCCCGCTAGTCTGATTCCAATGACTAGTGGAGCGAAGAGCCAGAGGAGATAGGGAAGAGCGATGATGCTATTTCCTGGAAGGCTCATGAGTACACCGAGGCCCGCCAAACTTAAGACCCACAAAATCGCGAATAGACGTCTTGTTCGAAAAATCCTCGGCATCAGTTTCTTATCGTAAATGAGCGAAACAGCAATCAGGGGCGTCCAGTCTTCGACATTGAGAGTGCTCCTCAACCGCGAAGAGAGAACGAGTTCGTTGTGATCAAAGTGACACTCTCCACTCGCCACATTCCGTATCTGATCTGCGGAAGGACCCCAGGCAACTTTCTCGACTTGGAATCCAGTGATACCTAGACGGTTGACGAGATCGTTGGTGTTATTGCGAATTTCAGTTTTCTGTTCGCCGAGAGGCGCCACTTCCTCCGGTCCAGGTGAAACAACGCTCCGGTTGACCCAGAGTTTCTGATGCCCTCCACGTTCGAGTCCTGCCTCTTCAATCGCCAAGAGCAATCCGGTAAAGAGTATGACGAATGCCAACACGCCACCCCCCACGTAGCGCGCCCAATAGATTCCAAAGACGAGCAGGACGATTCCAACCGCTAACAGGGACACACCGAAAGGCGAGACTCGTCGAGTATAACGTTCACCAGTCTGGAGAGTCAACAGTAACCTAGGCAGCTAGGGTTCCATATGTATGTAGAACTTCCCGTCAGATTACCAATGCAGCAATGAATAGGTCTGTCTCCACATGGGCCATTATGCAGCTTGAGTTCCCTGTGCAAGCGTCAAATTTCTGTGATGCAACAACCCGTTGACTTGGTTGGGCTTGAAGCAAGAGAAACGACAAGGACATTGCTCCGGATCTGGGTTAAACCGACCGAAAGGTGAGCATGGGTGAATCCTTCGGTACAACCCTGGCCTTTTTTCTTTGGGTTTGGACAATCCGTGCATTGTACCGCATTGCTCGTCGGAGATTTTCGAAAATGTGGTGCAGTACCGGAGGATCGAACTTTAGGTTCGAATCGCGACCCGATTTTTCGGGATTTTCTTCGTGGATTATCGAAATAAGGCTAATGTGGTGCGGGGGGTGGGATTTGAACCCACGAACCCCTACGGGACAGGGTCCTGAGCCCTGCGCCTTTGACCTGTCTTGGCAACCCCCGCGTGAAATCAAGAGAACGAATCTGGTTTGATAAAGACTTGAGTTGCCTGCACTCTGTTGCAGAGACCCCCCGTGTTGACGGCGTTAATCGTCTGATAGGGACGAGAAAATGCACAGAAACAAATTCTAGCACAAGATGCCTAGGCACGCTGGATAGGTAACATTGCACGTAACTTTTAGGGCGTTTTAAGGAGCAGTTTAGGTCCAATATTTTTCGGCGTTTCGTAGAAAAACGTCTAGCCGTCAAAGGCTCATATGAATAGTCAAGACGTTAAACGTCTGACAACGACATATCCATACGTTTCTCAGCCAAATCTACATGAAAACTCATTGGCCCCCCGGGAGGTCTGTTTTTCCCGCGCCCCGCCCCTCGTGGGGAAGAAGCAAAAAGTGCTTCTAAAAAGTGGGAGTTTCACACCTGTTAGGATACGATTTCCATTTGCTACTTTGTTCGCTCTAGGATGATCTCTATAGTGGAGACGTTCCGTGCATCCTGGCCTTCACCGACGACCTCCGTGCCCAAGTGTACATTCTTGGCTAAACCGCCCTGGAAGAAGCGGTTGTTCACCACTTCGGCCACGTCGACGGCAGTGCTGATGGCTCGTCCACGAGCCTTTAGGGTCAGCTTCTTGGCACCCGTGTTATAGTGCATCATGACAGCCGTAGCATAGGCCATGATCGGCTTCTTACCGATCAGTATAGTGTCCGCTGGGATATCAGTTCTGCGCATTTGGGTAGGAGCCCTCTCTGCCTTCTTTGGTTCTTCTGACATTCGTTCACCCCCGAGATGTCGGTAGTACGCTGTACGCAAACGCCCCTGTGTGTTGACCTCCTTTATGAGCCTACCCTTTTTTCTCTCTCACAAAAGGTAGAATTGATCGCACTTTGCCAATGCTTAGACGTCCCTATCGAGATCGCTCGGAACCAGCCCACTTTCCCAAATCAAAGCCCACCTCTCTAAGAAGGTCATCTATCCACGAAAATAGCCCCAAAAAAAGGTCTTCTGAGAAGCTTTCTTTCCGTTGCTTTCTTATGTATCAATTGACCATCACGAGATGAAACCAATGGCAAAGACGAAGAACTGTGAGCTGTGTGACTCAGCCTTCGAGTGTAAGGGCCTCCTTGGCTGCTGGTGTCGCTCTATAGACATCTCGCGCCAACAGCTGGGTGAACTCTCCAACCGGACTTCCGACTGTATTTGTCCCAACTGTCTTGCTGAGTACAAAGATAGAGACTTACATTCTTGAGTCTATTTTGTCCCAAGTTGTACTGCTTGGTTTCTGACAAGCAGGTTGAGTCTCAATCTTGCTATGACGAGAAAACATCAGTTGGAATAGAATCTGATCGTCCTTAACATTTGCTTAAGGCTCTGTGAACCACCAGCCTCCCGGGGAATGCAGCTCCCTCGCCTGCTTGCTCCAGTTATCACATGACGAGGAGAAAAAAAGAAGAAAGGCTTGGGGTGAGGAGTTTCTGTGCTGTTCCTACATGCCGCCTTTCTTCTTCGACTTTTTCTTCTTAGCGTTCGTCGGCTTGTTCACCCGGCTCCATATTCACAATAGTCTTTGCTTAAGAAATCTCCTATTTTTTCGGAAATCGATTTTCATGAGCGTATTTTTTTGGGGTGGACCGGTTCAATGCTCGACCTAGAGATCGCTGGCAGATTTTTCTTCCCCTAGATATTCTTCTGCTGTCCAGCATTTTTTCATGCTTTGAGGATGAATCGTCGGAGACGATCGTTCTGATGATTTGGCTGGTTTCGGGCTATTGATCGCGATCCAGTTTGTTAGAACTCTTCGTGCACCACGCTTCCTTCTTGTAAGAAGCTCGTCAAATCTGCTGAGAGTTCTGATAGTTACCCAGAACACAGGCAACGAAAAACGATTGCATGCTTGCAGAACTCCAAATCGGTCCCGTTTGTTGTGGCTCCTATTTCTCCAAGATGAGACAGCCTCTTAGGCTCCGGCGTGGGAACGCTAGCGCGGTCTAGATTGTAATCTCTCTCCGGCCAGTTGCTGAATATTTCTTAGTCGCTCTCGAGATCGGCGCTTGCCATTCTTCGCTACCTCGGAAAAAGGAGCGTTCTGCATATGGTCTGAGCGCCGAATAGCCGATTGAACCATGAAACAGAAGCTCCTCCGCAGAAAGATTCGCCCATTTCGCACCTGATCTTGAATCTGGGAGGTTACTGCAAGATCACCGCTAGATTCGTTGGGCTGATCGCGTTTTTCGCCGAGCCAGCTAAGCTCAGATTATGCCCGGAATTGCCTGTCTCGCCCATTATCACCGCCAGACAGCTAGCCTTCTTAGAGAAATAGGGGGTCTTAGCGAGTGAGTCTCGCGTCGCATGGTTCCCGAGGACGAGTGCCTTCTCCTTCGAGCACTCTTAGGCAGACTACACCGGTTTATCTAGTCTACGAATATTGTTTCCTTCGGGAACACTTCGATCCCACTGGTCGAGATCTTGTAGGGACGAGGTTGCATGTCAATCGCTGTCTCCCTCATCTTCTCAACCTGCATGACCCGGTTGTACGTCTTACCCACTTTCGCGTTGGACAGGATCATAACCCCGTGCGCCAAGTACTCTTCAAGCTGCACCGCCCGCTCCACCGTCGGTCCCATAGCCCGCAGCTCCGTCGTCATCAGACAGGTCGCACCGGTCTTCACGAGAGCGTCGACAAGATCCAGGATCGCGGTCCTCCGCTCTACCATCTCCGGGTACTGGAAGATCAACGAGGTCACAGGGTCAACAACAATTCTCTTCGCGTTGATCAGCTCGGTGTGAGTCTTGATCCCCTCGATAAGGCTCAGGATCGAGAAATCCTTCCGACCGATCGACGTGCGGCCAATCTTCACCTCGCCAGGCATATGCCGTAATGGTGAGGCGTTGATGAAGGCAAACTTCTTTCCCTTCTCAAGGTCCTCAAACTTCCAGCCGAACAAGCTCATCTCACGATAGAAATGCGCCTTCGTCTCATCCAAGCTGACAAAAGCTCCATTCTCACCGTACATCTTGATACCGTTCATCAAGAACTGCGAAGTCAGGATCGTTTTACCAGTACCAGGCCCTCCCACCAGCAATATGACTCGTCCACGTGGAAATCCACCAGTCAAAATCTCGTCAAGGCCCGGTATTCCAGTAGGAGTTCTATCAACCATAGGCATTGCTACTGTTCACACTCACATTCGCGCTTTGAAGCAGATATTTCCAACATGGTATAAATCGCTTCGGATTCAACACCCATAGAACCTGTCTTGAACCCTATTGTTACCGGGCCTTCGTCGCGAAGGTTACTCCATCCAGTTGAGGCCACAATCTAAATCCGCGCAGTGGCAAGACGACGACCGGTCGTGCCAGGCTGCGAGAAGAAACGTTCCTACACGATCATATCGATCCATACCGTTCGACTCGTCCAATTTTCGCCTGCCTCGGTGGTTGGGAAAATTGCGCTCGGTGACCGAAAGCTTATGTTAGATTCCACGCGCTCACGCCAGCAATGGCCCTTCAGAACCTCGCTCGCTGGAGCGGACCCACACTTATGCTTGGAGGGCTCCTTCTCGCCATACACTACCTTACCCACCCCTTGGGAGAGACCCCACAATTCATTCTGAGTGGCATCTGGGCACCAGTGCATTTCGTCGGTGCGGTTGCTTGGGTGCTCATTCTTCTAGGATCGGTGGGGTTCTACAGCCAATACTCCAGCAAGCTGGGCCGCTTGGGGTCGGCCGGCTTCCTCCTAGCCTTCATTGGAGGAGCGAACAGGCCTGGCGAATTATTGGTCGTCGGTACAGTCATCGGTCCTCTGATCGCAGGGCAAGCACCATCACTCCTCGATGTCGGGGGTTCCCTCTACGGTCCCTTGTTGGTGACGGTAGGGCTTATCACAGTTATCTACGGCCTCGGCTTCTTCCTCCTTGCCATTGCTACCCTTCGTTCAGCTATTCTTCCGCGTACAGCCATTGTTCCGCGCTTGTCCCTCTGGATGGTCATCCTCGCCGTACCGCTAGCGCTCGGCTTTTTCGTCTTGTTCGTCATCGGCAGTATTGCTGGTCTACTCTTCTCTCTTGGTTTGATCGGATGGGGCTACGGGCTGTGGCTTAACCAAATGTCAATGCGAACGGACTCTGTTCGATAGGCTTGGTTGTTTTGCTAGTCTTCGAGTCCAACCGATAAGATTAGCCTCCTCTGGAAGCAACCACTGAAACTCTCCGTGGCGCTTTCCGAAACTCCTTGCCATCCAGGATGAATTTTGAACTCACCCGTTACTGGTCTGCTGAAATCTTGGTTACACCCTCCTTAGCACCATAAAGAAGACCTGTGCAATCAGGCCTCAAATTTCCAGTCTAAGTCTACACTAGCTCGGTGGAGACCGTGCCCCACAGAAAAACACGAAACAAACAATACGACACGATGCAAGGCCCGATTCTCCCAGTTCTGGGAAGCGTTCCAATTGTTTCGCATACGTTTTCGATACTGTTTCGACTTTCCGGTCCGAGGACGTGGGTTTTCCCGTCTTTCAGCTTTATTCTAGGTTACGCGGTAGGTGGTGGAGGACAGCTATCCCAGATATGTATCGGCATAGCCGTCGCATCTCTGGTGACCGCTGCAACCAATATCGTAAACGCTTTTGCCGACAGGAAGGAAGATGCAACAAATCAACCCCAACGCTTATTCTGGCTTGGCCAGATCGGCTCGAGACAGATAACCGCCTCTCTAGTAGTACTCTATTCTAGTGCAGCCGCCCTTGCCATTTACCTAGGACCCGTTTTCACGCTGGTTCTAGGCTTTGGCATCCTCAACTCCATCTTCTATTCGCTGCCTCCCCTTAGATTCAAGTCAAAACCACTCGCTAGTCTCGCCTCTTTTTCCGGTGCACTGGGTCTTCCCTTTATCGGGGGCCTTGGCGTTAGAGGGTCTCTCGATCTTCTCAACCCAATGCTTTGGCTTCTAACGTGGTTCATGTTCACGTACGGGACGGTCAAGAACTTGCCGGACTATTTTGGAGACATGAAAGCGGGCATCCGGACCTCGGCCACCATCTTCAAAAACGTGAAGAAGGCGGTTCTCTTCAGTAGTATACTGCTTTCCACGCCGTTTATCCTTCTCGTGGTGTTCGTGTCACTTGGACTTCTAGAGCCAATTTACATTGCGGACCTTGCGCTAATCCCGCTATTCGCTTTCATCATCACAGAAATGCTGAAGGCCAAGGACACCGCCGGCCTTGAAAAGGCTCATACCTTTGGCTTCTTCTACGCCATTTCCTTCTTACTCTTCACATTTGTGCTGACATCTCCGACCATACAATCACTTGTGATGGTGCTCGTGGCATACATCTGGACTCTGACGGTTGCGAAGCTCAGCGTCCACTCTAGGGTCGAGTCCAGAGACTGGGAGAAACAGAGGAAGAGGCCGTGAAGAACGCTCTCGCCAGCAAAGAGCTATCCTTCGACCTTCTCAAAGGCCTAGTCATCACCCCTATCACAACCGGTCTAAACTTCGCGCTCCTGGCGCCGCCTGGCGCGGGAAAGACCACCATCTGTCAGAGTCTGCTCAAAGAAGCGGTCGAAGCTGGCTTGAGATGTCTCTACGTCATAACAAACAACCCCATTTCACTAATCAAAGAACAAGTTCGTGCCATGGGACTTGCGCCGGGAAGGGCTGACCAGATAATCTACGTCGACATGTACTCGTGGTTGCTTGGAGAACGCTCTCAGGAGAGATTCCAGATAGACAATGCGTCCGATGTCGCATCAGTCAGCGTCGTATTGTCGAGTGCGGCTGAGACAGCGGGTGACCGCTCCTTTGTTCTCTTTGACTCACTGTCAACTCTCCTCTCTTACAATTCCGAAGATCTCTCCATACGATTCATGAAATCACACCTAGCTCGGATGAAGAAACACGGCAACATAGGCGCCTATGCCATAGAGCTTGGAATACATAGCAACTCATTCTACAACGAAGTCCGCTCCAGCTTCGACGGGGTAATCGATATGAAACTGGACGAGATGGATGGTGAGCTTCGCCGGTTCGTCAGGGTATACAGTTACAGGGGAGCACATGAGACAAAATGGTTCCGGCTCCTCATAGGACCCGATAGATCGGTGAAAATCTATTGACAGTCCAAGACGACGGGAAAGCTTGTTTTCGTTTCCAGCTTCAACAGGAAGCGAGTGTTAACCTTATCGCAGATGAAAGGTACAATCCGCTTAAATCACGCACAAGGGAGGGCTCCATAAAGTGACGACAATGGAGCCTACTGGGATCAAGGTCCTAGACGACCTCCTAGCCGGCGGTCTCCCAAGACCTTCAGCAGTCGGTTTGATAGGAGCAGTAGGCAGCGGCAAATCCTCCCTGGTCAGACAGCTCGCAGTTAACATGCTCGAAAAAGACTTCCGAGTCCTCTACTACGCTATAGACGAGTCTGCGGAGGACGTGAGAGAAGGAGTCGCCTCCTACGGCATCAACGTCCCAAAGTATGAAGAAGAAGGACGACTCGCCTTCATCGATATCTTCGCCCTTGGGGTCGAACGCCTCGCAGAGGCCTACCCAGTGGAAGAACCGGAGAGAATCGTCGACAGCACTTTCAAGTTCTCCGACCTCGTCGCGCAAGGCAGAAGTTTCACACTCAAGCATCTAGGAAAGAAGCAGTTCGTCATAATGGACTCCCTAACGCCCTTCTTCCTCATGGTTGAGGCAAAGAGAGTCTTCCAGTTCGGCCAAGTCCTAAAATATGCAACCCGTTTCGCCAAAGCGATCGGAGTTGCAACCCTCCATACGAAAGTGCTTGACGAATCAATTGAGAACGCCATGGTGAACTTCGCCGATGTCGTCCTTGAGCTCGAGCGGAGGAAAACCCCCGAGGGCATCAGCAGAGGCGGAACGCTAAGACTGGTGAAGTTGGGAAAGACTCAGATCCCGTCGAGAGGATACTACTACGAGATGACGCCGCAAGGAATAGTCATAAGCACCGCCCCTCCTATCTGACTGTAACTCAGGTCACCTCCGATCCAACATCTGTTGGATTATGGTGCCGAGTGCAAACGGGCGGTTTGGCGTTAAAGGGTCAAGATTGGATTACGAATGACGATATGCAGATCGCCGAACCAAGCTTGGAATTCTTGCGCACAACTAATCCAACTCAATGGGTGGCTTTACGGAAAACGTTGAGCGATTTTCCTTAACGGACTTGCAGAAGTTTTTTCTTTAAAAAGAAAGGTCCAACTAGCGCATGCCCATAACGTGCTAGAGATTGTTCCCCGAGCGATGGCATCTTGGATGAAAAATCCACCGAACCAGGCGTTGCCCGAATTACGGGCGAATCTTCTGTACCAAAGCTGATGGTGTACGACTTCCGACAGGATGATCGCAAGAAGTGCACTTCGGCCAGGCTTAGGAAATTTCGGCTAGTGCGGAGTCTCTCGAGCATGAGGCGAGTCCCTTCCTCTGCCATAGTCTTGAACCCAACAAGTAGTCGGACCCTCTCGAATGAGGATCGCGATTTAGTCCAACGAGATGGCCTCGTTGCGCTAGACTGTTCTTGGAACCTGTCGAAGGATGTTTTCGACCGAAACATCCCGGGCAATAATAGGAGACTTCCAACTCTTTTAGCGGGGAATCCAACAAACTACGGGATTGCTGGTAGACTTAGCACGGCCGAGGCCCTTGCTGCCGCACTCATTCTAACCGGCTTTCGGCAACATGCAGGAGTGATTTTGTCTTTGTTCAAGTGGGGAGAAACTTTTCTTTCGCTCAACCACGACCCTTTGGAAAAGTATGCGGCAGCGAAATCTTCAGAACTCTCGCCGCTGGAAGAAGAATTTTTCGGTTCGCACCGAGGGTAAATGTTTAAATCGGCTATTCGTCCCGTACGCTTCTTTGGTAGCATAGCAGGACGAACAGAAGCCCATAGTCCCGGCGGCGGCGTCAATCCGACGCTTAGGGCGTTACGCCTGTGAATGACCGATTGACCTCCACTGTGGGCGAAAGAACATGCGGACCCAAAGAAACCCGGGCATTCAAATACCCTGGAACGTTTAGGTCCAAGAGAGGCTCGTAGCCACCTGCTAAACTCCAGCCGATTCCTGTACATATTATGGCGTCCGAAACTCCAATCGTTCTAGACTCCGCTTGATCCTGGCGGACCCAACTGCTATCGGGATGAGACTAAGCCATGCGAGTCGCACGCTTCCTAGCCACGGTGGGAGCGTGGCGTACGGCTCAGTAACATGTGGCTAACCTACCCTCAGGACTGGGACAACTTCGGGAAACTGAGGCTAATCCCGGATGGACGGAGAGGCCTGGAATGGTTCTCCGTTGAAAAGGCTCTAGAGGCATGCTCTCTAGGGTTGCCTGAGGATGGGGCCGCAGCCGATCAGGTTGTTGGTGAGGTAACGGCTCACCAAGCCTATAACCGGTACGGGCCGTGAGAGCGGGAGCCCGGAGATGGGCACTGAGATAAGGGCCCAGGCCCTACGGGGCGCAGCAGGCGCGAAACCTTTGCAATGCGCGAAAGCGTGACAGGGTCATCCCGAGTGCCGTCCGCTGAGGATGGCTTTTGCCTGGTCTAACCAGCCAGGTGAATAAGGGGAGGGCAAGTCTGGTGTCAGCCGCCGCGGTAATACCAGCTCCTCGAGTGGTTGGGACGATTATTGGGTCTAAAGCGTCCGTAGCCGGCTGGAAAAGTTCTCCGTAAAATCCAACGATCCAATCGTTGGATCGCGGGGAATACTTTCCGGCTTGGGGGCGGGGGAGGTCGGCGGTAGTCCCGGGGTAGGGGCGAAAAAGGAAACGAAAAATTTCCATTCGCAGTCTTATAATCCCGGGAGGACCACCAGTGGCGAAGGCGGCCGACTAAAACGCGCCCGACGGTGAGGGACGAAAGCTGGGGGAGCGAACGGGATTAGATACCCCGGTAGTCCCAGCTGTAAACGATGCAGGCTAGGTGTTAGGACGGGTACGGCCCGTTCTAGTGCCGCAGGGAAGCCATTAAGCCTGCCGCCTGGGGAGTACGGCCGCAAGGCTGAATTCTCGTCCAGACAAAACCGCGTTTGGCGAGACAGTTTACTTAAAGGAATTGGCGGGGGAGCACCACAAGGGGTGAAGCTTGCGGTTTAATTGGAGTCAACACCGGGAACCTTACCAGGGGCGACAGTTGGATGAAGGTCAGATTAAAGGTCTTACCGGACTAGCTGAGAGGAGGTGCATGGCCGTCGCCAGTTCGTGCCGTGAGGTGTTCTCTTAAGTGAGAAAACGAACGAGACCCGTGCCCTTAGTTGCCAGCGCATTCCCTCGGGAATGCAGGCACACTAGGGGGACTGCCTCCGCTAAGGGGGAGGAAGGAGCGGGCCACGGCAGGTCAGTATGCCCCGGATCCCCTGGGCCACACGCGAGCTGCAATGGCTGGGACAATGGGCTCCGACCCCGAAAGGGGAAGGTAATCCCTAAACCCAGCCTCAGTTGGGATCGAGGGCTGCAACCCGCCCTCGTGAACATGGAATCCCTAGTAACCGCGTGTCATCATCGCGCGGTGAATACGTCCCTGCTCCTTGCACACACCGCCCGTCGCTCCACCCGAGTCTGGTTTTGGTGAGGTGCAGCCCTGTTGGTTGCCTCGAACCTAAGCTAAGCAAGGGGGGAGAAGTCGTAACAAGGTGGCCGTAGGGGAACCTGCGGCCGGATCACCTCCTTAGACGCTACAGGGACGGTTGGAGGGCAAAATACCGGCTACGAGCCAAACAAGATGCAGCTCCCAAGCTAGACGCTTGGGAGTGAAGACGCCAGAGTGATATCCAGCGCAAAGCTGGACTCACGATGAGTGCTGTGCAGAGGGCTTCAAAACTGACGCAAATCGAATGTGGGTTCCTAAAGGGCTTGGCATGATACGCCACCTGACGAATGGCTCGGCTTGGGCGCTGACGAAGGGCGTGGCAAGCTGCGATAAGCTCCGGGTAGGCGCACGCGGCCTTAGATCCGGAGATACCCGAATGGGACTTCCCACCACAGGTCATACTGTGGAACTCCCATATGGGAGGAGAAACCCTCCGAACGGAAGCATCCCAGTAGGAGGAGGAAGAGAAACCAAAATGGGATTCCCAGATTAGCGGCGAGCGAAATGGGAACAGTCCAAACCGAACCCTGACGGGAAACCGTTGGGGGATGTAGTGTTGTAGGGCCCGGCCGCTTTCTCGCAGTTGAAGTCGAAATGGCCTGGAACGGCCTGCCGTAGAGGGTGATAGCCCCCTAGACGTAAGACTGCAGAATTAGGGCTGGAGTCCCTGAGTACCGCACCCCGGTTTGGGTGCGGGAATCTGGAAGAAAGCAACTTCCAAGACTAAATACGTCCCAAGACCGATAGCGCACTAGTACCGCGAGGGAAAGCTGAAAAGTACCCCGGAAGGGGAGTGAAAAGTGCCTGAAATCAGGTGGTTACAGACGTGTACGGTCCGTAAGGGTAGATCCTCCCTGAAGGAGGCTGTGGTGACGCAGCATTACGAGGGGAGGGGACTAGGATTGTACGTTCCGTTTAGTACCATGGGCCGGGGAGTTCATTTCTGTGGTGAGGCTAAAGGCCGTATGGCCTGGAGTCGCAGGGAAACCAATTGTCCGTAGCGCGGATTCTGATGAAGTGTGAGGGACAGGGTCTGAAAGGGCCTGTAATCACAGGGATGACACTAGAAACCGAGTGATCTAGCCCTGAGTAGGATGAAGCCGGGCGAAAGCTCGGTGGAGGTCCGGAGGGGTGTTGACGTGCAACTCACTCCCATAACTTGGGGCTAGGGGCAAAAGACCAATCTAACTCGGTGATCGCTAGTTCCCGCCGAAATATCTCTAAGGATAGCCCGGTTGGAGGCTGCTGGTGGGGTAGAGTCCTGATTGGGGAACAAGGAGCCGAAAGGCTCCACTCTCCATTCAAACTTCGAATCCATTAGCGCCGTAGAAGACCGGAGTCGGGCTTGGGGGGTAAGCTCCTAGGCCGCGAGGGGAACAACCCAGGCTTGGGTTAAGGCCCCAGAATCCTGGCTAAGTGTAGAAATAGAAAGCCGTCCTCAACCGGAGACAGCTGGAAGGTAGGCTTAGAAGCAGCCATCCTCCAAGCAGTGCGTAACAGCTGACCGGCCGAGGTTGGGGGCGCCGAAAATATACGGGACTAAGCCAGGTGCCGATACCCAGGGACACGGGGTCAAACCCGTGTCGGTAGGCGGGCGCGGCGTTCGGGTGGAAGCTGGGCCGTGAGGTCCAGTGGACCGTTCGCTGTTGCAGATCCCGGTGGTAGTAACAGCCATAGAGGGGTGAGAATCCCCTCCGTCGAAGGGGCCAGGGTTCCCCGGCAATGCGTCGTCAGCCGGGGGTAAGTCGGTCCTAAGACATGCCTTAACCGGCCATGTCGAAAGGGAAACAGGTTAAGATTCCTGTACCGGAGAGGTACACGCGGCAACGCAAGCTTCTGACCTGACGCTTCCGGATAGGCTGAGTGAGATCGTCGTCTCATCTAACCTTTGAAGCCTGGGGAGTACCGTAATGGTGAGAACCAGGCGAAAAAGGGAATGGCCTCCCGCCTTAGGGGGGTTCAGTTGATTCTAGGAGCCAAGGAAAAGGGTCAGGGGATGGACCCTCTCCGTCCGTACCAAGATCCGACACAGGTGCCCCTAGGTGAGAAGCCTAAGACGTATCGGGTGGAACTCAGGCGAGGGAACTCGGCAAATTAGCCCCGTAACTTCGGGAAAAGGGGTGCCTGAACCCCTAGCTCTGCTGGGAGTTCAGGTCGCAGTGACAAGGGGGAGGCGACTGTTTACTAAAAACATAGGAGGCTGCAAGCCCGAAAGGGTGTAAACAGCCTTTGAGTCCTGGCCAGTGGCGGTACCTGAAACCTGGGTACAACCGGGCTAAGGGCCGCTAAACGCCGGGAGTAACTCTGACTCTCTTAAGGTAGCCAAATGCCTTGTCGGGTAAGTTCCGACGTGCATGAATGGACCAATGACCTCCCCGCTGTCCCCGCCTGGGGCCCGGTGAACCCACTTTACCTGGACGAACAGTCCAGGGACACCCAGCGGGGCGAGAAGTCCCCGTGGAGTTTTACTGCAGCTTGTCGCTGGGATGTGATTGCGGGTACAGAGTGTAGGTGGGAGCCTTCGAAGCCGGGTCTTCGGGTCCGGTGGAGGCGCCAATGTAACACCACCTATCTGCGATTACATCTCTTACCAGGGTTGACTCTGGAACAACGGCAGGTAGGCAGTTTGGCTGGGGCGGCACCCCCTCGAAAAAATATCGAGGGGGCCCTAAGCTCGACTCATCCGGGACAGAACCCCGGAGTAGAGTGCAAGAGCAAAAGTCGGGCTGACTGGATCCTCAACGGCAAGGGATCCAGAGGCGAAAGCCTGGTCTAGCGATCCTTTATGTCCCCTTTGCTGGGGGCTGGAGGTGACAGAAAAATTACCCCGGGAGTAATTGGCTCGTCTCCTCCGAGAGTCCTCATCGACGAGGAGGATTGGTTCTCCGTCGTCGTCCCTTCCCATCCTGGGTCCGCAGCAGGACCCAAGGGCGCGGCTGTTCGCCGATCAAAGGGGAATGCGAGATGGGTTTAGACCGTCGCGAGACAGGTCGGCCTCTACCTGCTGGGTGTGTTGGTTGCCTGAGGGGAAGGCGCCCCTAGTACGAGAGGAACGGGGTATCGTAGCCTCTAGTTTACCGGTTGTCCGACAGGGCACTGCCGGGCAGCCACGCTATCGAGGATAAGGGCTGAAAGCATCTAAGCCCGAAACCTCTCCCGAAAATAGGCAACCATTCCAGTCCAAAATATTCCAGCGCTGGTGACGGCGTTGTGGGACTGTGACGAGTGCTCCCATAGAAGATGGGGTTGATGGAATCGGGGTGTACGCGTCAAGACTTCGGTCGAGACGTTCAGCCCGCGATCCCCAATCGCACAAGGTGTTGGGCCCATGTGGAGTCCACGTTCGGAGCGATATCAGATCTAGAAGCCCTCTGCACGGCATTTCCTAGTATTATTGTTGGGATAGGCGGCGAGCCGGTGAGCAGTTACAGGACCATGGTCGTGGTCTTGAGGAAACTCCACCCACATAGCGGAGACCGTTGTGGCCGTAAGAGGTGCCAGGTGAGAGCCTGTGCGGGGGCGCAGAAACGAGACCTTGCCCGGTCGAGATGACGATGATACGCCCTCTCCCGGGGAGCGTCGAGGAGGGCTGGGATTGAGGATGAAACGGGTCCCTGCAGCGGTGTGAAAGGGGCAGTAGACGCCTATGATCCTCCGCTGGAGGCGCGGGTTCCCCGATTAGACAGATGCTGCTTAAAACAGAAGGTGGGTTACAGCCGGGACACCGCCCCCAAAAACCATCGTTGGGAATACCGGAGGAACTGCTCTCGCGCACGGGGATCCTCCAAAAGTTATAAGAATTTATTTTCGAGATCGTCTTTCTGTCTGAACCCGGATTCAAGCTTGTTTCTTCGAGACAGGCGCGTTATCGGCTTGTCCGGACTTTTTCGATCTCTGTGTTTTCCCCTTGGGATCAGCGTAGAAGATCACGTTCTAGAAATCGCAGGCGTGGATTCGGGATCGCGGCTGACAATGGGCGATTTCACATTTCAGAAGTCTCCTCAACCGCTCTTGTGTCGGGAGACAGTTGACACACACCCCTTTTTGCTGAGAAAATTTTCTGTCTGGTAGTGATTATGGGCGAGACGGGCTATTCAGGGCACAGACCAGGCTTGGATCAGGTGACGTTATTACGAGTCGTCAAGAAGGATTTGCTATGCAATTAAGGGGGCATCATCTAGAACCGAGATCAGGACTGATAATGGGCGATTTTCCATTTTGTCTTTCTCCACAAACCGTTCTTGCAAGCCGGAACCCTGGTCGCAAATTATTTGGAAAAACGGTCTTGGTGTGGACCAGAATGTGACGGGGCGATCCCTCTCTACATCCTGTTATTCCGATGAAATCCTCGCGAGCGTGGTCACGGTTTTCCAGTTCCTGGTCGTCGCTCCGACCGACACCGCCTTTTCTATAGCATTGTTGGAAAGTTTGGTTCTCCCATAACCATCAGGACAATAGAGATAGATTTCTCGACCTTTGATACGAAATTGATCAGGGCTCGCATTCAACGCGTCTATCCTGTCCTTCGCGTTCTTCGCCGGCGGTGCCGCCAAGAATGTGATGTGAAGCTTGGAAGGATCCAATCCCCTTTCGTTCAAGAACGGGTTGCCCCCAACGATTTTTCCTATCTCGTCTGAGGTTCTCACAACCACGGAAATTGGAAAACCAAAATCTTTCGAAATCTTCTCTGCAATGGTCTTAGACAGATCATCCGGGGAGGCCTTCACAGCCTCGAAGCTGACATTTCCGCTCTGAACATACGTTTTGACCCGGCCGAACCCCAACGCCTCAAATGATGCCCGGAGGTTTTCCATCCTGACAATTTTCTTCCCACCTACATTGATTCCTCGAAGCATTGCGATGTAGATCGGCAAGAGCTACATCTATCCCAGGCGTCGGTGACTGTTGTTCAGTCTGAATCGGCCTCCATCATCGAGCGGGGGAAGCGCGTGTGAGAAAAGTGCATCGCGCCCCGTGGCACCATCCATGGCAATACTTTGACAGAGAACCGACCGGCCCGGACTGCAGGATCCTGCTCCTTTAGCAACCGAGCCTTTTCCGGCTCAACGTTCAAGATAGTCAGCCCACGAAAAGCCTCGTCCGGTCCTCCGAGAAGTGGACCTGCCGCGAGCAGATAGCCCGCTTCATGAAGGTCCGCGAGGTGAGCCATGTGAGCGTCTTGCAACTCAGCCTCCGCCTTCTTGTCAAGACGCGGGCGATCAGGACGTAACACTAACAGGGCTATCGAGAATCTGTCAAATTCCATATCCTCACCCCAGACCGATGGCCAAATAAGACTCGGGTTAGTCGCGGGACGATACGTGGAAGATATCGGATCAGACTAACCGCCGACCCGATGATTGAAAAAAAGAGGGGGGTTGGTGACTTTCTAGTGTTGAGCGACTTGGAAGCATGCGACGTCGTATTGGGAGACAGCTGCCGAGTTTGCTGGAGTTTGAGTGGTCTGTCCGTTGCCCGCGTAATGAGTATCCGCTACACTGAACCCGTTGGTGTTGAAGCCTGCGGGAGACAGGGGTCCAGTTGGAAACACTGATTGGCAGCTCTGGTTCGGCTGTCCCGTAGTGCCCGTGTTAGTGTCGGCTGCGACCGGTATCGCGAGGAATGGTATCGCTGCAAGAGATACAATTGCTAGAATCAAGAGAAGTCTAGATGGAGACATTATTTTTCCTTCTTAGGAAGATTACTGGAGTGGCGCTGAGATAAAAGTGTTACTATCATGATAGCAGGAAAGGAGTCCCGGCACCCAGATAACAGAAACCAACGGCCCTAGACCCCCGTTATCAGATCCATCAAACCACCCGTTTCAATCTCGATATTGCGATTTCCAACAAAGCTAAATCCCAGAGTCGTAATTTGAACAGATCCAGCGGGCAGAAAGTCCTTGAAGATTCCTAAGGTAGCAATTGTCGCTCTCGGACTAATACTGCTGTCCACAGCCGGCACCCATCCGGCTCTCGGAGCACTCAACCGTCACAGCACTTGGGCGAAGACCTACGGCGGGACTGGCACGGAACAGGTCTATTCAGTGCATCAAACATCTGACAGCGGATTTATCGTTGCAGGATCCACAAATTCATCCGGTGCGGGAGGCAACGACGCTTGGCTAGTCAGGCTCGACCCTTCAGGACAGATAATCTGGCAAAAAGCATACGGAACGCTTGGAGACGATTTCTCTGTAGGCGCACAGCAGACTTCTGACTCGGGCTTCGTAGTATCAGCCTTCACAGGTCCGTCCGGCTTCGCCGGTAGTGCCTGGATATTCAAGACCGACGCAGCAGGGAACCTTCAGTGGCAGAACAAGTACGGAGGATTTGGTTGCTGCGTTCTCCCAACCCAACAAACCTCTGATGACGGATTCATAGTAGCAGGTTTCACTGACAACTCAGGAATGGGCGACGTACAAGTGCTCAGACTGAACAGCACGGGGGCCGTGATGTGGGCAAGGACTTATGGAAACCCCACAGCGTTCGACGCGGCTTTCTCAATTCAGACGACGCCTGACGGAGGTTTCGTCGTGGCTGGCATCACCAACGGATACGCGGTAAACGGACTCATAGCAGGAGACTTCTGGGTGTTCAAAATAGGTGCTACAGGAGACGTCGTCTGGCAACATGCCTATGGTGGCCCGGGAGCTGATTACGCTATTTCGATAGCTAAGACCTCCGATAACGGGTTCGTCGTGGCTGGTTGGACCAACTCTTTCGGAGCTGGGGGAAACGATGCTTGGGTCCTAAGACTCGACAATACCGGTCGCGTGATCTGGCAGAAGGCGTATGGTGGTAAGGGAGACGACGTAGCTTTCTCAGTGGGGCAGACCTCTGATGGGGGCTTCATCGTTGCCGGCTCAACAAACTCTTCGGGCGCGGGAGGTCGTGATGCCTGGCTGTTCAAGCTGACCTCGACGGGAAACGTCGTCTGGCAGAAGACCTACGGAGGCCCCGGAGATGACAATGCTGTCTCCGCTGAGGAGACAACCGATGGAGGGTTCGTCTTTGCCGCAACCACTTCGTCCTTCGGGAACGGCAACTCGGACGTTTGGATCCTCAAACTCAACCATAATGGATCCATCTCCAAGGCATGCCAAGGTACTGGGATTATGCGGGATTCCAATGCACCGGTAACAGACACCAACGCATCCGCGACGACGACCACCGCCGTGGCTAACGATGCCACAGTTGTTGCGACTGCCACAACTGCGATCACGACGGCTACGTCGGAGACTTCGCAGCCTCGGTGTAGCAGCTCTAAGAACCAAGATGGCCAGTAGAGCCCGACCGAAGAGCCTTCTGACCCAGAACCCATCGTTTACAACCTTGCGTTTCTGCTCTTCGGAGCCCTCTAGACTGTCGGAGTGCTCGGAACCGATCCCCAGGAATAGGGAGGCGGTGGCGCTGGTTTCTTCCGCGACAAGAGGATTGCGAACACCAAGACTAGGGCAAGCAGAAGAGCCGCGACTATCGCCAAGATTATGATTTCTAGCTTCAATTGGCTAATCGAATTTTGTAGCATCTGTAGCTGTTCTGGATAGGGATACACGGATGAGTAGCTTGCTCCCGACGGCAATGCAAGATCGGTCTTTGGATGTCCCGAGCCGTTGAGCATCGAAGAAGTTGCCAGCCAATCATAGATGTACGATAACGCAAACAGATCTAGGGTTGACGGTGCTTCAAGCGTATTTCTAGGGTTGCCCACCGCCTGTCCATATGATAGGAACATTAGCTCGAAAGTCCCGTCATCCGTTAGGGATGCAGTCGCGTGAGCAAGGCCTAGAGCATGACCAAACTCATGGCTTGCAATGTTAACCATGTCAATGTCTGATAGCTGGGTTGTGTTGCTTGGGTCATAGGCTACCAGCGTCGTAATCGTGGGGGCTTGAAATACCGAGTTTTGAACCCCATACCTAGTAAGGCCTAACCCTGATGACTGGGACCCAAACGACTCGATGAATCGGACTTGAATATCTGGACTGCCGCACAAGGTATCATTCACACCCGAAACGCAGGTAACGAAGCTCAGGTCGCGTAGATAGTTCGAACCGTAAATATCTGTATAGGCCGTGATGGACTGGGACCAACGACTGACAGCGTGGTTCACATCAAAGGTGTATGAGGACTTGAACCAAGGCGCGCTAAGTTGGGGGACAATCAAAATGGTGATGGTCGAACTCGTCCATGTGCCCCCCTCGGTTGGAATCTCCGCACTGGAAGCCGCATGAACAGTGGATACTGAGAGAAAGCCAGTGATTGAGACAAAGAGGACGACGAGAAGAACGAGAGCTCTCAACACAAAAATCCTCTTCCAGACAGGAATTCGACACAAGCACGGGTTGTTTGTAGGGTTTTTCCCAATCGATCTACTCACTTTGCCCGCCCGGTGTAGGCAAAGCGAGCATTGAGCGAAGAACGGGCTATCTATGGGTCGTGGGCGTTCTTAGTGTTGGGTTCAGATGGTGCAAACAATTGTCGGGTTATTTGTCCACGAGCTGAACAACGGGCTTATCTACAGCCAGACTAGAAGATACTATACGGATACCCACGTGATGTAATGTCGGACAAACGCTTTGTCCAAGGGTCCGGTATCAACGCTTTCAACGGAAACGAGCTGATAGTCAAGGGAGCGCTTGAGAGCAAAGTCGGCTTGATGGCCGGCTACCCAGGCTCGCCTGTCGCAGAAGTTTTCACGATTCTAGAAGAGAATGCCGAGATTCTCAGAGAATGCGGATTATGGGCAGAGATGACGAACGACGAGTCACAAGGCGCTGCCGCGCTCAACGGCGCGCTAGACGTCGGCGTCAATGCTGTTGCGGTGATGAAGAGCGTTGGGCTCAATGTTGCTGCAGATCCTATCAATATCATCAATTATGCTGACAAGCTTGGCTTGAGCGGGAAGAGAGGCGGTGCCCTCGTGGTCTGTGGCGACGATCCTCATGCTTCCAGCACTCAGGTTGCGGGTGATAGTCGCCAGCTTATGGAGCATCTCAAGATGGCTATCATCGAGCCCAGCACTCCGCAAGAGGTCAAGGACTGGATCGGGGAGGGACTCAGGCTTTCTCAATACTCTAATCTTGTCGTAGGCTATCTCATTACAACTTATCTAGCCGAAGGCGGAGGTAGCGTTGTTCTTTCGGAAAACCAGCCGTCGGAGATTACTTTCAAGAATCCAATTACCCTCGACATTTCAAAAGTCGACATCAAACGAAGAGTCAGCATACCCCCTAACACATGGGACCTGGAGAAGGAAATTGTCAGAGACAGATTCCCGAAAGTCCACGAATATGTCAGAGACCACAAGCTCGACAAGATACTCTACGATGACGGCCGAAAGCACAGGATCGGATTCATCGCAGCTGGCATATCCTACAGCTACTTGGAACAGGCTCTCTGGGAGCTTGGATTAGATGAGCAGTTCCCGATTCTGAAACCTGCAGTAACCTATCCTCTTGAGCCTAACATCGTTGGCGAGTTATCAAAGAAAGTCGAGAATATTGTTGTTGTCGAAGAGAAGAGTCCAGCGATAGAAAACCAGGTCAAAACCATCTTGGACGACTTGGTCCAGGATGGAAAGATCTCCAGCATGCCAAAGGTCTGGGGTAAGTTCTTTCCTCAAGGCGATGGATTCCCGGAAGAAAGCGGCCTTACTCCGTCAACCCTCATTGAGAAAGTTGGAAACTTACTCTTGGAGATCGGTGATCCCGCCGCCAAGATTGATCAGAATAAGATCCACACCGAACTCGATCTCTTAGCTGAGATCAAGGCTTACGGGCTCCTAGTTCCACCTCGATCTCCAGGCTTCTGTGCCGGCTGCCCCCACCGAGAAACCCTCAGTGCCGTTCACTCGCTAAGGGATACCCCTGAGCACAAAGATATCTTCGCACATGGAGACATCGGGTGCTACTCAATGTCGTTCCTCCCACCCTTCGGTGAAATGCACAACCTAACTGCAATGGCCCTAGGCGGTGCTGCGGGAGCCGGAATGGACCCGTTCGTGACAAACAAACAATACGCGCTCATGGGCGACTCCACGTTTTTCTGGAGAGGAATGACCGCCATCTCGAACTCGATCAAAGAAGGACAAGACATCCTCTACCTCATTCTCGACAACAAGAACACCGCGATGACCGGCCACCAGCCCACACCGGAGACGGGACACAATTTGATGGGCGACAAGACAACCCCTCAGGACATCGAGAGTATCGTTCGGGCGATGGGGCAGGGACAGATCTACGTGAAGAAAATGCCTCCCTCAAACAGAGAGAAGTACATGAAGGAACTGGACAAGGTCTTCGAGAAGCCCGGCGTCAAAGTAATCATAGCCGACAAAGAGTGCGGCATCACATTTCACAAGAGAAAACGATCAGAGAGAAACAGGATAATCGAGAGACAGGGTTTCGTCAAGAAAGAGACTTTCGTCAACATATCCCAGGAAGTCTGCGAGAACTGTCGTGAATGCACCAAGAACACTGGCTGTCCAGGGCTTACAATAATCAACACTGACTATGGAGAGAAGATTGGGATTGACCAGTCGATCTGCGTGTCCGACACGTACTGCACAAAAGTCATGGCATGCCCATCCTTCGAGAAGGTAATAATCACAAGAAACAGACCACCGAAATCAAGGGTCAAGAAGATATCGCTCGACAACATTCCGGCGGCAACTCCACACCGATTCAGCGATACTTGGAAGATCTTCATCAGTGGGGTTGGCGGGATGGGCGTCGGAGTAATGTCATCAGTTCTTGCTCGAGCCGGAACCAAAGAAGGATACCACGTCCGGTTCAACGACAAGAAAGGGCTCGCAATCAGAAACGGAGCCGTCTCCGCGCACGTCCTCTACTCGAATGGGAAAGCCAAGATCTCGACAATTGTTCCAAATGGAAAGGCCGATCTCTTGATGGGGGTCGATATGCTCGAGGCGGAGAGAAGTCTCGTATACGCGAGCCAGGTTCACACCACTGCAGTGGTGAACACCACCGTAGTCCCGACCATCCCGATGCTGGCCGGAATGATGAATTATCCTCCAGACACGGAAGAGAATATTCGAAGGCACACGAACTCGGACGAGTACTTCGGTGGAAGAATCAGCGAGCTCTCCGAGCTGTACTTTGGAAGTAAGCTCTTCACCAATATTATTCTTCTCGGTTCGGCTTTCCAGAAAGGACTGATACCTGTCAGCGAACAAAATCTTGTCGACGCTATTATGGAAACCGTCCCGGCCAGCCAGAGGGCTAGGAACATGGAGGCATTTCGCCTAGGCCGGAAAATGGTCGTAGAGCCAGAGCTTCTCGACTTCAAGAACATCGTCGCAGACGAGCGCACGCTCACGCTGTTCGGTGCTAAGGAAAGCTACCAGAGCATTCTTGACATGAAAACCAAACAACTCTCACATTCCTACTGGATGTTCTGGCACGGACAGAAAGTCGCGGACGAATACAGACGACTGGTAATGAGCGCTGTCTCAACGATGAGCCTCGACGAAGATACCAACAGAGGCATCGCGAGAAGGATCTACGACCTGATAATGTGGGGCGACCTTCCCTATGCGGAGAAATACGTGGACAAGGTCCTAGAGGTGTTCCGGAACGATAGGGAGGACAAAGGATACGCGGCAACGAAGACAGCTATGCTGGATCTGCACAAGGTAATGGCGATCAAGGACGAGATCTACACTCCTCACCTGTTGACTGATGGTGAAAAACTGGACCGGGATAAGATCCGGTACAACGTTGATGACGAGAACGGTGACAAGATAACGTACGAGCATATCAACCGGCCCGAATTCGAAGTCTTCGGCAAACAGGTCAGATTCGACCTGCCGCAGTGGCTCGCCCACAACTGGCTGATGAGGATCTTCAAACACATGAAATGGACCAGAACCATCCTCGACAGCTGGGGATGGCACAAGAAAGAACGCGCGTTCCGCGACTGGTACAAAGATGACGTCATCGGGTTCTACCTCAAGACTGCATCTTCAAACTATGATCAGGCGCTCAGAGCATTGAGGGTTATCAACGACCCTTACAGGCCGAACGAATTCGCAGTCACAGGGTTCCGAGAGGTCATCTATCCGAAGATGGAAAAGGCAAGACGAGAATTCGAAGAACTCGTGGAGCCGGGACAACAACTTCCTGTCATGCCAATGATCACCGCATCGTCCGAAATGTAGATTCCCTGTCAATTCGTATCTCAATTTAAGAGAGGAGAATGTTTCGTCCTCCACGCGACTCTGCTAATCAGGATCGACCGAGAGAGTATCGGTTATATCGTGCGGAGTAAGACTAGCTAGAATTGACCGATAGCGTTTGAGTTCAGAGATCCGACCCATCAATCCGCTTAACGAAGTCTTAATGCGGCGGCAATACTACCAGGGGTCTCTCTACGCAGCCGCGATCAGAGATCCCCGCTTCTCGTCGGGGTTCGGGATGTACCCGCCCCCAACCCCTAAGCTGCCAAAGACCGGAGGGTCGATAGCCTGGATACTGCTCAAATTCGGATTCGTAGGCGGACTAGGAATATTCCTCAACCAGTACGTTCTGTTTGTGTTAACCGGTCTCTACGGGATCTATTTTCTGTTCAGTGCGATCCTCAGCAGTCAAGCAGCCGTATTCGTCAACTTCGCGCTGAACAACTTTCTCGTATTCAGGTCAAGAGAAACCGCCGGAGGGCTGGTCAGAAAAGCCCTACTTTTCAACGCGGTTTCCTCATCCGATCTGCTCGTAAGAATCCCTTTGCTCTGGGGCCTCACAAGTGCCCTAGGGATCTCGTATCTTTCGTCTAACCTAGTGGCCATTCTCTTGACTTTTGGGGTTAGGTTTCTGGCGAGTGAGAAGAAGATTTGGGCAAAACACATAGTGCCCAAGACCCCAGTGTCTCGATAGGTTTCAGACAAAGTCTGTTCTAATAGTGTCTAACGAAAGTCTCGACGGGATGAACTAGCTCTAACATAGGATGAAGCTCCAGTCGGAATAGCTCTCCGGGCGGGGTCATGGAGAATCCGTCTTCTCCCTTTCGGACCAAGTCGTCGACGATTGCGACGCGTTTCTTGATGTAGTCACTCTCAGAAGCCGCGGGCAAAGGACCGAAGACCTGAGGGGCTGCAAGTCGGACGCTGGCGTACATCGACCATGCAAGATCCCGAATCTCCCACTGAGCGTCGGGAGCACACCGGAGGTTGAAAAAGTGGATGAGCTGGCGTGGGCTCATACTCATGACTATGTTTGTGGTAGCCGCATTCGGCCTGAGATATCGGGCGTCCTCTGCCTTAATTCCCTTCACGGCGAGACCTTCTTCCGCTTGACGAGTCAAGTCCATCACGTCTGTAAAGTTCAGCTCTAGCCTGTGTCCTTGAATCTCAACTGGGACCTTGAGATCTTCGGGGATCCCAGGCGGCTTTAGATATCCATAACTTCGCGTGACTCGCACATACCGTTGGCTTTGCTGAGAGAAGGATGCTATTCTATGTCTAACGATCTGGTGGCTCGCTGCTCTGCTTATTCCTTGCAGGTCGAAAGTGAAGCTTCCGTGTCGGAGCATGCCGTCTTTTCCCATCTTCACCCCCGCTTCTTGCAAGTTTGCAGTTAACTGAGGATAGTTGGTGTAGCTGAACAGGATCGCTTTGCTTACCATACTGATCCTAACTTTTTGGGTTTGATATCACGAGGGCCGAGGCGATTATGGGAGCTGCCTCATTCAGGGTCGCGACAAGTTCCTTGGTTAGTGGGAGCTGGTTGGCGCTGTGAGCCAGCTCAACTAGAACTCGAAGGTTTGTCGTGATGAGCCATCGCCGTTCGTCGATCTGGCTGGTCTCGAAGAACTTGGAAGACTCCATGAGGAAGAGGATCTCTTTCTCATCAGCCTCTGCTAGCCAGGTGATGCTGTTGTGTTCAAGAATATCATAATGTCCCAGCTCAAGGGCACGCTTCAACAACCCACCTATCCGTTCCGCGTCGAAGATTTTTTCCCCATCCAAAACCTTGTCTTGTGAGGTGTGAGTGAACAGCTCATATCCGGGGTGGGGAGAATAGCATGATCGCATAGCTGCGGCGCAGACCCTTTCGAGGTCTGGCTCGTAGCCAACGAGGCGAACACGCATGACGAGAAATCCTTCTCAGAGAGGGTGGATGTTCAGCCCGCAATAAAAGAACTACCGCGCTCATTCTTGTAATCCTCGCTTCCCCAGATGGGGAAATGTGAGCCCGCGCGGCATCGCTGTGACTGATTGCGGGTTTTGAAAGGGACAGCATGCTTAGCTAAGCGACCTCTCCATAGCCAGAACAGACGTTAGGAGGACGGTAGGTCAATGGCCGAAGAAGGGTCTGAGAGCGAAGCAGAACGAGAACAGGATCCTCCGGATGATGTGAGAATAGAACCCTTCCTTGACATGCGGGATCCTACGTTTCGCCGAATCCTTCGGTCAGCCACCAGCAAGTTCAACCAGATGATCTGCCCTCTGATGGCATCGGTCTGTGTGCGGGACCTGTGCATGTTCTGGAATGAACACTCAAAGTCCTGCTACATTGTTGACACGCTGAAGATGAACATCTATCATACTATCTGTCCCAAGTGCGGGTCCACGAATATCGAGCTATCTACGAGGGAACAGCGTTCTGGCAAGGCGAAGCTCTACCGTTGCGACACCTGCGGCAACGAATGGGGACAAGTACACTAAGTTACGAGTTATTCCTTGGCCTTCGCCCCTTGTTTCCCTCGCACTGAGGGGGGTGTAAAGATGCTGCCAGGTCACTAATCTCTCCGCATTGAAACCGAACCCTCAATTCTTATACGAATGAGGAATCCCTCAGCGATAGTAAATCCGAGGCATCGAGGAGAACGCGCACACTATGACTGATATGCTAAAGGGGAGCCAGGTCCTCCAGAAAACCTTCACCTATATTGAGAATGTGACGAAGGAATCCCGCAAGGCTCTGATGGAAGACTTCAGCCAGAACCACAAAGGCATCGCGCTCAATTCGGCATCTGACATTCTCCGCCAGAGCGTCTTGGGCTGGTTCCCTCGTCGCGACCCCATGCTAAAGTTAGTTCATGAGAAGACAAGCCAAGGAAAACCGGGCGATGTACGGATGGACTTTCGCGGAGAAACCAAAGCTGTACATTTCAAGGTTCATCTCCACGCTGTATTCGCGGTCAACGGCCAATCACCGGATTCGCCGTCTTTTCTGAAAGAAGTCAACCTCACAGTCGATCCTAGAGAATTCTCAATGTAGAGCCGAGACTCCTTGAGTCTCGTCAGCACGTTTACCCTTTCCAGTCTAGAGTTGACCAGATTTTTCTTCGCAATGGTCCTCCTATTATTCACAGCGCATTCTTTCGGTTTCTTGTTCTACGAGGCAAAGCTTCCACGGGTGATTGGAGAGATTTTCGGCGGGCTGGTTCTCGGTCCAACTTTTCTCGGGTATGTAGCTCCTGATGCTGAGAACTGGGTCTTCGGCGCTTTCGTTTCGGAAGGCGCGTTGATTTCCTTGATTTCCTACTTCGGGCTTGTTCTTCTGATGTTCATATCTGGATTCGAGATCCAGAGGTCGTTTTCGAGAGAGGATCGTAAAATCGCTACCTCGTTTTTGGTTGGCGCAACTGTTGTTCCGTTCGTTATTGGAATGCTCGTTCCCTACGTCTACAATTTCGCCCCTTACTCGGGGCTCAACGGGAACTCGCTCTCTCTCGCGATCATCGTGGGTATTGGTGTCTCGGTCACATCGATCCCGGTGATCTCGAAGATCTTCATTGATCTGAAGATCATGAACACGCGGTTCGCCAAGATCGTGTTGGCCGTTGCTACGGTGGAGGATGTCATCCAGTTTGGGGCCTTGGCCATCGCAACAGGCGTTGGGGCGTCAGCCTCTGCATCACTGTCATTGATCGGCTATACTGCTTTTGTAACGGTCGCGTTTTTCGGCGCCGCTCTGCTCGGCCTGCCTAGACTGATACGGTATACGATACGGTCGAGGTTTGACGTTCTGATCAAACATCATCCATCGAGATACGCTCTCTTTCTCTGTTTCTCAATGGTGGCGTTGGCAAGCCTTCTAAACGTGAACATCGTCTTCGGCGCGTTTCTAGCTGGCATCGCGATTGGAATGATGCCGGAGGAGATCTTCGCCATCGCGAAGTCTCAGGTCAAATCGATATCCTTGGCTGTGTTCACACCGGTCTATTTTGCCGTCGTCGGCTTGAAGCTCGACCTGATCCACTCCTTTGACATCCTATTCTTTCTCGGGTTCCTACTCTTCTCCACCGCGCTCAAAGGCGGCGGTGCCTTAGCGGTGGGCAGGTTGATCAAGCAGAAGAGACTGCCGAGTCTCAACTTCGCAATAGCTCTCAATGCGAGGGGTGGACCTGGAATCGTGCTCGCTACTGTCGCCTTTGACCTCGGAATGATATCGGAAACATTCTTCGTCGCGCTCGTCCTGACAGCAATCATTACTTCGCTGATCGCGGGATTCTGGTTGAGATACGTCAAGAAGAAGGGCTGGCAGCTACTCTAGGGGTCTAAACCCTGAACTTGCGTTGGTTGCGTCTGGTCGGTATTGTACTGGGCGATGTTGGCATAGTCCTTGCGATTCTAACCTTCATAGTTAGACTTGACACGCTAGTGCGCCTAGTTGCTGTCATTCTTATCGTAGCTGGAGTGGTGCTCCTCTTCCGGTGGAGTGCGTTGAAAGCGAACCAGAGTCAAGGATGAGGGGGACGGCCTATTCCGCGGGCGGTACCCTGTTGATGGAGTGTATACGAGCATTTGCCTCCGAAACGCATTTCAGCTCGTCTATCGATCCATCTACAGTGAGGCTTAGACATGAAAGAGGTCTCGGCAGAGATAGAGATTGAAGCCCCTGCAGAGCGAGTCTGGGAGGTACTGACTGATTTTGCCAAGTTCCCCGAATGGAACCCCTTCATTCGACAGATGAGCGGCGAGGTCAGGACCGGAGCGCAGCTTCAGGTCCAGCTGGGACCCACTGGGGGAAGGGTCATGTCCTTCAAGCCCAAAATGGTCAACGTTGAGACGAACCGTGAGATGAGTTGGCTCGGGCGACTCTTGATACCCGGCCTCTTTAACGGCGAACACAGTTTCACGATTGAAGCATTAGATGAGAAAGGGGTCCGCTTCGTTCAACACGAGAAGTTTACGGGCTTGCTTGTTCCGTTCATGGCGAAGAGCCTCGATAGGGATACGAAGAGGGGCTTTGAGGAGATGAATCGCGCTCTGAAGGAGCGAGCCGAGCGAGCTTACTAGGGTCTCCGTCCTCGCCATCGATAAGAAGTTAAGCCTGGCTAGAGACAATACCAGGAGGCTGGGAGAGATCCTGGTCTCTGGAGCCTCTTGACACATGCACTTCGCGAGATCCGGAATCGACACGCCGTTGAAGGTCTTCTCGATATTCGGGGTGATTAGTGGGATGTTGCTCATTTCTGGCCTGGCTTATGTGGCCCTTACTGTGAATCTGGGGCCGGTGAACTACGGCTCTCAATTTGCTTTTCTGTTTTTCACCTTGGTAGGCGTGGGATACGGACTCCTCGTTATCTTCGGCGGACTAGTTGTACTCTCAGCGCCCATGAGCATTGAACCAAGGGGAGTGCTTGCCTTCTTTGTATTCATAGCGTCACTCTTTGCAATACTTGGCTCGTTTTTCCTGTTCAGTTCCGTTATCCTAGGACCCCAGTAGGCCTAGCCGGAAAGCTCTCAACATGACAATCGAGAGTCTTAGCCTGAGATCTGCGGGACCTTCACGGTTTCCTCCTCTTCCTCTTCCAGACGTGTCTTGATACGTTTCAGCCGGAAGAAATCCTCTCTCGATCTCTCCTGTAAGCTCATCTCGATGTATCGGATTGTATTCTCGATTCGTGGAACTACGATGTTTTCTAGACTGTTGACTCGTCTCTTGGTGGCGGAGATCGCTTCGGCCAGTCTGCGAATAGCGGCTTCAGCTGCAGATAACTCGACAACGTTCTTGACTGCTTCGGTCATTAGCGCGACGGCTTCGTCGAGTTTTGCGCTGCTTCCGATCATCGAGTAGGGAAACCCCTCAAGAGGCTTCAGTTTCACGGAGACGTAGGGTATGGAGACGCCGATGACGTTTCGGGTCGAAGCGTCCACGTCAAACCGGTCTTGGACTGTTAGCGATGTCTCTTCGACTCTTGTGAAGCCCATGAGCATCTGGGCCTCAGTAAACTTCTCGTAAGCCTGGAACAAAAGGTCCTGTGTCTTCTGGCGTAGTGCGGTGATTTCGCGGGCGAACTGGAAGAACTCGATCATCAACGCGTCTAATTTTTCCCGTAAGAGGTCTCCTCCTCGTTGTGCGATACGTCGTCGTCGCCGGAGGGCGATAAGCTCCATCCGGGTTGGACGAGCGCCCGCGACGATCTCTGACACTACGAGGTCTTCCCACGATATTTCGGATGATACTTCTTGATCGTAGCTGGGTCGATACGTTTCAGCTCGCTTTCAGGCAAGACACTGAGCAGGTTCCAGCCAAGATCGAGGGTTGCGTCGATGTCGCGGTTTTCGTAGAGTCCTTGGTTGATGAACTTCCTCTCAAAATTGTCCGCGAAACCTAGGTAGAGTTTGTCACGGGCAGAGAGCGCCTCTTCACCGATGACGGCAACAAGGTCGCGGAAGCTTCGTCCTTCAGCGTAAGCATAGTAGAGCTGGTCTGAAACCTCCCGGTGATCTTCTCTTGTGCGGCCCTTGCCAATTCCCTCTTTCATCAATCGCGAGAGGGATGGTGCAGGGTCGATTGGTGGATAGATTCCTTTCCGGTGTAATCCTCGATCGATGTAGATTTGGCCCTCGGTAATGTAGCCTGTGAGATCAGGGA